>Ga0078972_1000879_pt1 | contig 122096 bp, 182 predicted proteins | sample YelNatPaOPGAMG01_FD_67568 | JGI IMG/M metagenome (GOLD analysis project Ga0078972, IMG submission 67568) | Hot spring thermophilic microbial communities from Obsidian Pool, Yellowstone National Park, USA - OP-RAMG-01 (SPADES assembly) (version 2) | ecosystem: Environmental > Aquatic > Thermal... | reverse complement strand
CCGCGTCGTCTCGCCAGTCGGGGTTCACGATGCCTCCGTGCGCTCGAAGAACAGCCCTATACGTGCCTGCATCAGCGCGACGTTGCTCTCGTCTAGGTCGATCAGGATGGCGTCACGTCCGAGGCGCGTGGCGACCTGTCCGGTCGTCCCGCTGCCGGCGAACGGGTCGAGAACGACGCCCGGTCGCCACTTCCCGAGGTGGCCCATCGATGGGTTGCGATCGTCGGAGCAGTCGCACTCGGTCCAGCCGGTCGTCACGCGTTCGGCTCGGTCTGGGAAATCCGTCGACGAGAGCAGCGCGTCCCCCTTCGAGTGAACCTGGGCCGAGAAGCGGCTACGACGGGACGCGGCCCCGATGCTGTTCGTCGTCTCAACGAGACGCCGCGACGGCTCCCCGCACGTCCGGCACACGCGCTCGGGGCACATCGAGAGGATGACGCGCCGAGGCAACTCCTCCGGGTAGGTCGCGTAGTGGCTCCCCTTGTAGGGCTGTGTCGGGATGCTCCACCAGTCCAGGAGCGGGGCGCCATTCGTATCGTGCAGCGTGTCCAAAGTCGAGAAGTTACCGTTACGCCGGTCGTCATCGGCTGTCTTGCCGGTACTGGTTCGGCGTTCGACGCCGGTTGCCGTGCGCGCATGTGTGTTCTCGCTGCCGGGCACGCGCACCGCGTCCATGTCGAACCACCGGTCGCGCGCCATCGTCGCCACGGTGAGGTAACTCGTGCCAGGTCGGAACTTGTCCCCCAGCGCGCCGACAGGTGGGTTGGGCCGACACCATGCGACGAGGTTGCGGATGCGCCAGGGGTCGGTCGTGCGCTCGGGCCGGAGCAGGTTGCGCCCGTAGGCGAGCGACCAGGCGAACAGGGTGGGGATGCCGGTCAGGGACTTGTCGAGGGGCCACGCGTTACCCTGTCTGCCCTGTTTCTTGCTCCCCTCGAATACTTGGCCCTTGCGACGAAAGTTCGGAGGCTGGTCCTCCTGCGCCCCGCGTTGGCCGAGACGATCCCAGCCGTAATCGCCACCGGATCCCCCGCTGCCCGAGTAGGTGTCACCCAGCTCGAACACGAGCGAGCCGTGCGGCGTGAGCACCCTGCGGCACCCCTCCACGACGTCGAGCAGCGTGTCGAGGAAGTCCGCAGGCGTGGCCTCGGAGCCGATCTCTAGCCCCTTGTCGGGGTGGTCCGCAGGCAGGTAGCTGCGCAGCGCGAGGAACGGCGGGGACGACATCACGAGGTCCACGGAGGCATCGGGGAGGGTGGGGAGCACTTCTCGCACGTCGCCTACGATCAGGCGGCCGCCCATCACGCCACCTCCGTGCGCTCGGCAGCGATCATCTCCAGGCACCCCGCGTAGCCGGCGATGTCCACCACCGAGTCCCGGTGCAGCGCGCCAGAGCGCAGACCGTTCAGCGCCCGAGCCACCTTGAGCTGGATGAGGCAGAGGGCAACTTGCTCGGCTGTCACCTCGACCCCGAGCAGCGGTGCCCACAGGCGAGCGACGCGATCGAAGCTCTCGAGCGCACCGCCATAGTCCGCACGGCGCTGGCCGTGGATGATCGCCTCGGCCTCGAGGAGGACCGACTGCTCCGCGCTGTGTGCGCCCATCACGACACCTCCACGAGAACGCCAGGAGCGCCCTGGATGCGCACGGCGTGCAGCTCCACGACCTGGGAATCATCGTGGTAGAGGACGCGGTTGAGCCCGTCGAGCACCGCCTTCGCGCCGTTGTCGATATCTGCGTTGGCGCGCAGCCCGGCGAAGGCCAGCTCCACCCTCAGCTCGCCCGAGAGCGGCTGGAAGAGCTTGGCCTTGTTGCGTGCAGCGAGCCCGTACGCAGCGACCGTCTGTTCCCACGCCACGGTGCGAGCAGGGGTGTACGCGTGACCGCTCCGGGTCACTCGCGGGCGCCCCTTCGGCACAGGCGTACCGGGGACGAAGAACGACAGGATGATGCTCACAGGCACTCCTCGTGGCGCCAGGAGTGGTCCTCCAGTTGAGCGACCGGCTGGTAGACCTCGATGGGCTCCCGGCATGTCAGGCAGCACGACCGGAAGCGTGCCCGAGCGTGACGCAGGACCCTCAGCTTGTGCCCACGCGAGACCCCGTGCAGGCACACCGAGCACGTGGCCCGGACCAGCCCGTGGTGACACGTGTCGTCGGGGATCATCGCCACGCCTCGTCGGGAACGTCAGGGACGTGCGGGCCGTCGTGGTTGGCTGGCAGAGTGCAGGTGAGAAACACGAAAGATGTCGGGAGCTGGAGAGTCACCATCGAGGACGCCCCCTCCCCGTAGTCGTGCTGCAGCGCCTTCCCGCAGTTGGGAGACTTGGGCGCCGGGAACGCAGCGAGGAGACGCTTCGCTGCATCTCCAGCGGCGGTGCCCTCGCGCGAGGAGCCCACAAAGGCCAGTAGCCGCACGTCCTCCTCCCACCCCTCGTAGGGGGTGAAGGCCGGCGCCGGGTCCTCGATGAGTTCGAGGTGCATGTCGAGCACGTGCCACTTCCCGCGACCACTGGGGTCCGCGACCATCCAGCCGTAGCCGCCCTCGGCGCGGTTCACGATCACGCTGTCGAAGGGCGCCCCGCTCACCGAGTCCGTGAACCCGGTCCGGTGCAGCACCCGCACCTTGTCGCCAGCCCGGAAGGGGCGCCCCCGCTGGATGAGCTCTAGCTGCTCCTCGGAGGCGTACCAGCCGAAACCCTCCGCGGTGCTCACGACCCACACCCCTGGAGCGGGAGACTCCCTGAAGTCCCCCAGGGTCCCCTTGATCGGTGGCTTGCCGTCGATGACGATGCGCACCCTGTCGCCAACCTTGAACTTCGTCACGGCATCTCTCCTCTCTTGATCGCCCGCAGCGTCTCCACGAGCTCGTGCATCTCCTTCACGTCGCGCCGGACAAGCCACAGCGCGTACTGAGCCCACGCCACGGCCCCCCACGTGGCAGCGACCGCTCCCAACTGCCACGCGCTCACTTGGGGCTCCGGGGGCTGTGGCCGATGTGCCAGTAGCCGCACCACGGGCACAAGTACTCCTGCATGATGCGACCGCCGGTGGACCCTGCGGCCTGGCGTGCGACCTGGCGAGCCTTCTTGCGTGTGCCGAAGGGGTGCTTGCGCCCGCACTGGTGCTCGGCGGTCCTCACCTGGGTCTTCACAGCGTAAAGAGCTGCGGGGGAAGGTCCGGGTCGCGCACGAGCACGCCCGAGTTGCCGGGGTCCACCGGCATCAGCAGCGCAGCCGGCGAGCCGTAGCCGTCGATCAGCACGAGCGGCTTCTTCGGGTTCTCGGCCTGGTGCCAGGTCCCCTCAGGCGCGTGCTTGCGGACGAGGGACGCGTAAGGCTCAGAGACGGTGATCCACGTCCCGTCGGCACGCTTCCACCATTCGAGCTCGTCGTCGAGGCCCGGCACGGCCTGGCGCAGCACGCCTTCGGCCACGGTCCTTGGACGCACCTCTTGCAGCTCCGAGAGCGGGGGCACCAGCGCACCGACGTCCACCCCGCTGCCCTGCACCTCGGTGACCGCCAGCGACGCGTAGAAGCGGCACTCGCCCCACGTGAGATTGCATTCCTTCCACAGCTCCTCGAAGGCAAGCGCGGACACGGGATCGGGCCGGAAGGCGAACGGCGTCGCGACCACCCACAGCTCGTGCTCGTGGCTCTGCACCCACATCTCCGTGGGCTCCTCCCCTGGTGCGCTCTTGCAGCAGCTGCGCAAGTCGGCGAGAACGGACTTCGGCGATACGGACTTCACTGGACCCTCCTTCGGATGTCGGCCAACGCCAGTGCGAGCGTCGGGGCTGTGCAGGTTGCGTGGCGGCAGGCGACGGTCACCTGGTCGGCGTGGCGCACGACAGCGCCCTTGCACCGGCCGTGTGCGAGCACGAACACCTCCCGTGGCTCCTCCTCGACCTGGGACTCGTACTGCGCGCCGTGGGGTATGGGCACTAGGGGCGGTCCTGGCCGAGCACCGAGACGTGCGAGCACTGCTTGAAGGCGCGCCCCTTGCGTTCGGCCTTGTGGCGACGGCGTTTGTCACGCCAGACCGCACCGACCATCGCGCCGCACGCAGCGAGCAGGACGACGCCAGGCACGATCGGGAGCAGCAGGTCTGCGGGGACCACCATCAGGCCCACTCCGGTGCATCGGCGTTGCGCTCGACGGTCGCCGAAGCGCGGGACAGCGCAGGGGCGATGTCATCGACGAAAAGCTTGTAGCCGGACCGCTTCACGCCATCCTTCTCCCATCGCTCGTGGTGCAGCCGCCCCCAGACCACCACCCGCATCCCACGCGTGAGGGAGGACGCGCAGTTCTCGGCCATCGTCCCGAACATGATCAGGTCGTAGTAGTGGTCGACCGACTCCCATTTGCCGGCGGCCCCCTTCTTCCACTCCTGCGCCGCCATGCGTGCGGTGCCCCACGGCTTGCCCGACTTGCCGTAACGCACCTCCACCTCGCCAAGGAGAGTGCCCACACCCGTCATCTCGGGCACGCTCACGATGGGTCCTCCGAGGAGAGCGCCGCCAGAGCCGTGCGTAGCGCCTCGTACCGCCGTTGCAAGTCGCTCTCGCCCCGGTTCCCCGTGAAGATGCGAGCCGCGTCCGCGGCGTCCACGAGGTCCTGCGCCGCCTGGACCGCGTCCAGCGCCCCCCACACCCCGTCACGCACCTTCGCCGCTCGGTTGGCCCATGCGCGTCCCGCGTCGCCGGGGCCGTCCCAGTCCGCGACGTTCGCGAGCAACCACCCGAGGTCGCCTTCGATGGCGTCCAGTGCGGCCTCCGTCTCGGCGCTCACGAGGCCGGCTCGATGTCGCCGAGCATCGCGAGGTACTCGTCGGCGCGCAGCTCCCGCAGCGACCCGAGTTCCCGCGCCGTGTAGGCCGATGCCCACGGCAGCACCTCGTCGCCGATCACGCCGGTCTTGGACAGCGCCTTGGTCAGCGCGTTGGCCTCGCGCTGTGTGATGGTCGGCAGCTCACGCACCTCGACGGGCGCACCCGCGGGGGAAGCCACACGGGCCTCCTCGGCGGAGACCTCCTCCGCGTCCTCGATGGCCTCGGGCTGGCGAAGCGCCACCGTCGCGTTGGCCACCACCTCGGCGTCGGCGGCCTCATCGGGCTCGGGCACGGCCTCGGGAGCCGCAGGACGGGCCTTCGGGGGCTCACGACGCTGTGTCGTCGCAGGGGGGGCAGCAGGGCGCTCCACGGTCGCTACAGCCACGGGAGGCTCGATCGGCGCACCCGTCGCGTCGAAGTCGAGCTTGCCCGAGAAGTCCGCCTCCTCCGGTAGGTAGGAGAAGCCCATGAGGACGTCGGCGAACAGCATCCGAGCGAGTTGGGAGACACACCGCGCCCAGAGCATCGCCGAGGGGTAGGACTTCCACACGCCCTTTCCAGCGAGCCCAGCGCGAGCCGCGTCCTCCATAGTGAAGGTCACGGACATCTCGTCGCCGGTGTCGGCGCGCTTGCCTCTCACCGTCGCGCTGGTGGAACTCGTATCGCCCGAGAGCGAGTGCCCGGCCGCACGGATCACCGCGACCATGCCCTGCGCGTCGAGCGTGGGCTTGCCCTCGATCACGACGATGCGGTTCAGCGCCGTCATCGGCGGCAGCCCGATCTCCTGGCCGAGCATGAGCGCCACGGCCGCGTCGGTCGGCTTACCGCGGTATGCAGCGGGGAGCAGGTTGCTCTTGCTGACGCGCTCCGCGAGGGCGAACACCTCGTCTTGTCCCATCGGCACCAAGGCCGCACCCGTCACTTCTTGCCCCTTTCGTCGTCGTGCTGGAGAAGGCGCTGCTCGAGGTTGTAAGCCGAGCGCAGGTCGAGGAACTGGTCGTAGAAGGTCCACAGGGGGATGTCGGCGAACGGGTCGAGGAGGTCGTAGGTCCCATCGCCGTGCAGGTACAGCGCAGCCGCGCCGTCGAAGCGTGGGAGCGGCGCGAGAGGCCCGAGGGCACCATCGGCGTCGTAGGTCGCCGTGCCAGCGCTGAGCCAGTAGGCGGCGAGCTGACGCCCGATCGAGCCGGCGTAGTGCCCACCGGTCTTGATGTCGCCGATGCGCACGCCCGGCAGGGGACCGTCGTGGAGCACACAGAAGAAGTCGCTGCGGCCGCCGTACTCAAGGTCGTCACGGTCACGCGGGCATGGGTGGAGAAGAATCTGCTCGACGGCGACCCATTCGGGCTTGCACTCCCCGTAGAAGCGCTCGAGCGCGTCAACGTAGCCCGCCTCGTCCGGCGCCACGTCCACCGCACGTCCGGCGACCCACTCCTCCGCGACGGCGTGTACCCGGCTCCCCCGGTCGGCCTTGGCCTTCCACTCGCGGTCGAAGCTCCCACGCACCCACCAGACGACGATCTCCTCGTCGGACGCCTCGCGCCACGGGTGCTTCACGGTCCCGTCGACGGACTTCACGAGCGGGGGGCGCCCCTTGCGTGCCTCCAGGTGCTCTCGTGCATCGGCCAGCAGACCGTCGAAGCCGCGAGGGTCGAGGAGGGCCTTGGCGGCGATCTCCGAGGCCGCCCACTTGAGGGCCGGCGGTTCGAGCAGCGAGTTGACGGCAGAGAAGCCCGGCGCCGGTGCTCGCCCGTGCCTCGTTACGTACTGATGCTGGAGCGCCAGCTCGTAGTCGGTCAGCGTCTTGCGTGGGCTCACTCGGCCGCGTCCATCGCTCGTGCGGCCCCTGCGTAGTTCTCCGCGCCCTCGGCCAGTTCCCGGTCGAACGCGACCTTGCACCACGCCCGCGCTGTCTCCTCGGACACCTCCGTGCCGTACTGGTTGAGGAGCATCTTGGCGACCTTGGCGTAGGAGGCGCCCGTGCGGCGCTGCGTCCGAAGCCACACGTACAGGTCACCGGGAAAGCTGCGCGCGAGCAGGTCGAGTCGTGAGGGAGCCATACCCAGAACCTAGTGACAAGAATCTTGGTTGTCAAGCACCGCTCGCGGATTCTCTTGACCGTCCCAAGCAACTATGGCAAGCTTCTTGCCATGACCACTACACGCAAGACCAAGCAAGCAGGTGCGACGTTCGGCCAGCGGCTGCGCGAGGAGCGCAACCGTCAGGGGCTCTCTTCGATGGAGGTCAGCTTCCGGCTCCGCGGGGTCGTCCCCCCGCGGTCGCAGGTGACGCCAGAGACCATTAGGAACTACGAGGTGGGTGCCGTTAGGGCTGAGCGTGTCGATCTCGTGGTCGCCGCGGGGCTGGCAGCGGTGCTCGGGGTCACCCTCCAAGACCTGTCGCCGGCCGTGGCCGCCGAGGCCCGCGTGGCAGCCGCACTACTCCGCGAGCGGGCCGGTCCGAGCCGGAAGTAGATGCACGACGCCATCAGCAGGGCAGCCTACCTTTTTGGCGCCCGCTGAGGGCGCTTGATCGACCAGGACCGCCAGCTGTTAGAGACCGACCGACGAAAGGTGGCAAGGATGCCGATGTTGCTGGGAGAAGCCGTCGAGCTGTACGTGCGGGCGCGGGTGGACCGCCGAGAGGTGAGGCCGGAGACGGCACGGGTGTTCCGAGAGGCGCTGCGCCCGTTCGCCGCGGCCGTCGGGGCGCACCGGCGCCTGGACTCCGTGGAGCGGGCGGACCTGCAAGCGTGGCTCGCTGGCCTCAGAGTGGCTCCCGCGACGGTCCGGCTACGGCTCTCCACCGTGCACGGCTTCTTCTCCTGGTGCGTCATCGAGGGCCATGCGGAGCGCGACCCCACCGCGGGGCTGCGCGGCCCGCGCAAGCCTCGGTCGGTCCCCCGCTCGCTCTCCGATGCCCAGGTCGCCCGTGTGCTCGGTGCAGACCTGACGCTGCGAGAGGCGGTCCTGGTGCGGCTCATGCTCGACGAGGGCCTGCGTGCCCAGGAGGTCGCAGGGCTTGAGCTGGCTGATGCCGACCTGGCCCAGCGCACTCTCGTCGTTCGGCACGGCAAGGGTGGTCACGAACGGGTGCTCCCGCTCACCGACGCGTGCGCGCAGTCGATCGAGGACTACCTGGGCGAGCGCGGGCGTGGTGCCGGCCAGCTCGTCCTCAGCGAGACGAACAAGCGCAGCATGGTCGGCAGCGGCCTGAACCCGCACTCCACGGCCAAGCTCGTCGCGGAGGTGCTGGCACGCGCGGGCGTCAACGAGACGGGCCACGCGCTGCGCCACACGTTCGCTCGACGGCTGCTCGACGCCGGTGCGAGCCTCCGAGACGTGCAGACGGCGCTCGGACATGCGAGCATCGCGACGACGCAGGTCTACTTGCCCTTCTCGGGCGTGATCGACCTGCGCAGGTACATGGGCGAGCCGGAAGCGCCGGCCGCGTAGGGAGGGCAGATGGCTCGCCGCGAGATGCCGGAGTCCGTGCACGACCAGGTGCACCGCTACCTCGACCTGGCGGGAGCGGTGGATATGACCAAGGCGTCCGCCGCCATCTTCCCGCCGGGCCGCTCCTCGTCGTGGTTCGTCGGCACCGGCTGCGTGATGTTCCCGCTGATGGTGCTGTTCTGGACGGTGAAGGGGACGGTGCTCGCGGTCCGGGTGACCGCGCTCGTGGTGGTGATCTTCGTGAAGTGCGCTGCCGTGGCGCTCTGGCTGACCTGCGCAGCGCTCGTGTGGACCACCTGGTGGGTCGGGGCCGTCAGGAAGGATCGGGCAGTACGATCAGCGGAGAAGACACCACGCCCTGTCCCGTCCCCGTGGTCTCCCACCATGCTTCCCAAGGACCTGGCTCGCCAGTCGTGTCCACCTGAGCCACGAAGGTCCCAGCGGTGGGCTGGGCGACGACTCCCGTGGCGATCGAGGTCGCGCCCGAGTACGTGAGCGTCACCGTCGCGCCGGTGCTCGGCACGACGTAGTTGAAGGTCACGCCACCAGGCACGACCGGGGACCCCCCGCGCGAGACGACGAGCTGGAAGAGCACGAGGTCGCCCGCAAGCACGGACGGGATGGGCGGCTGGGGGCTCACGATCCTCCTTGTGGCGGGGTCGTAGGTGTTCGCGAGGACGGTCGCCACGAGCACCGTCGGCTGGGTGACGGTTGCGGTCAGGAGCACCGGCGCGATGACGACGCTCGAACCCGATGCGCTCCCGGTGAAGCTCGTCGAGGCGAGGAAGGACCCCGAGCCGTGAACGACGACGTGGCCGGTCCCCGTGAGAGCCTGTGCAGCGCCGAGGGTACCGGACCCGTGGAGAGCGACCGTGCCGTGGCCAGCGAGCGCTGCGGAGGCGAGAAGCGTGGCATGGCCGGTCTGCGCGCCGTTGAGGGTGCCCGAGCCCGATCCCCCCGCAGAGGCCCCGAGGGAGCCGTGGCCGGTGAGCACGATCGAGCCGTGGCCCGACAACGCCGCGCTGGCCGTGAGGCTACCGGAGCCGTGCGCCGAGGAGGTGGAGGAGCCGGAGCCCGAGGAACCCGCGGAGCCGAGCAGAGCCGCGCTGCCGTGGAGGACGAGAGAGCCGGGGCCGGCAACGGGTGCCGATGCGCCGAAGGTGCCGTGGCCCGCGAGGACGACCTTCCCGGTGCCAGTGAGCCCCGCAGCGCCGAGGAGTGTGCCGGAGCCGGTGAGGGTGGTGCCGCCCCCGGTTGAAGTGCCGGGAAGCGCCGTAGGGAGGCTCCGGGGTAGCGCCATATCAGCTCAGAGGAGTCGTGGGAGGGGCGTTCCCGGTGAGGAGGAGATGGGCCGTGATCGCCTGCATGGTCGTGCCGAATCCATTGACCATGCGTGTGAGGGCAGCGATGTGCTCGGAGGTGAGCGTCGAGCCGACGGGGGTCGCGGCAAACATGGCAGCGTCCGTTGCGATCTGCGCCGCGAGCGCGCTCTGCGCCGCGAGCAGCGCGTTGATGCCGGCCTGAGCAGCCGCGAGATTGGCCGCTCCCTGCTGCGCCTCATACCCTGGCGACCCCGGAAGCCACTCGATGCTCTCCGAGGACCATACGGTGGGGTTGTCCCATGCCGGCTCGCCGGTCTGCGTGATGATCCGGTCCGGCAACGTGATCGTGTTCGTCGTGCTCATATCAGCACCGCCCACGGGGTTCCTTGGTAGGTGTTCTGGATTTGCGCGTATGGCTGCAGTGGGGGAGAAGCGGGGAGGTTGGGGGCACTGAGGCCCCACAGTTGCCCGGTTCCGAACTGCAGCGGGTAGGCGGCGGTGGTCGTCATTGACGTGAACGAAGCCGTGTTATCGGTGCACGCGATGGAGAACCAGTCGCCAGGACGCACCCGGACGGTAGACCCGAGCGAAATGGTGGCGACTCCAGCAGCGGGCACCGAGATGTTCCCGGTGTGCACCATCAGTTTCCCTGGGGCGCACTGTCCGTCTCCCACTCCGATCCCGTGGCCCTGGTAGACGCCTACATCGATGGACCCCGTTGAAGTGGTGACCACATTGAGCTGCACCTTGGAGACATCCGCCGCCGGACCGTACAGGCGAGCAAGTACCTGACGGCCGTTGAGGGACTGGGAGGAAAGAGGAGCAAGCTGCCCGACCGGATTAGTAGTCAGGCAAGGGAGGTAGAACCCGGCCATCTGGAGCAGGTCCGTGAGAGGGGTAGCGGACAACACCCCTTCAATAGTAAACCCAGTAGTATGAACAACTGGAGTTGTTCCCTCAGCTCCTCGTACTACTGTCCATGTAGTTTGACATAAGGCAGCTGGATTTGTTTCATCTATAACGAGTGTGCCAATAGCATAAGAGTTACTCCCAGATGTGTCCGGGTATGGTGTGAACCCGGTTACGGGGATAGAAGTCACTCCGCTAGCAGTGGCAGCAGATGAAGTGCAAGAAGTAGGGAAAAGACCAGAACCCTGTGCAGGTTGAAGAATTAAGACATCATCTAACGCTATAGCTCCTGGAGTCGCTGTCACCGGAAGGGCCGTGTAGGTGGGCGCACCGTTGGCGGTTAGAGCCGAGGTGAGAGTAACATCAGTGTTGCTCGTCACCTCCATGATCTCCGATGGCGCAGCGGGGTCTTGAATTTTAAAACTCATTCGTCCCGTTATAGCAGCAGGAAAGGTAGCCGTAGAAGTTACGGTCCATGATTCTACTGTTCCTGCTGCAGGCGCGGTAGTTCCACCAGAAGAAACCGTAGTGGATGCATTGTTTGCAAAAAGAGGAGTAGTCATATTTACCCTTATAGAGTTTCAAAGACAAGAGAAACTGTAAGATTTGCGGGAGAGCCAGAAACGGCTGATACTACTATTGCAAATAAATCTCCATTAGCTACACTTGGAGGTGTAGTAGGTGCAGTTCCAGCTGCAGTAGTAGTGGCAGAAAGAGCACTAAGCCCTGTAATTCCAGTTCCATTTTGGTTCACTGAAAATGTAACAGAGGTTCCTGTTTCTATAATATAATGAACTTCTACCAACCTCTTGGTAGTATTAGCTGAAACAGGTTCAAAGAATGGAGGGATGTAATTAGTACTGCCGGAAGGTACAGTAATTGCACCAGCTATGGCAAAAGTTCTAGAAGTTAATGCACCAGCAGAGACAAAATTAAACGCACCGGTTATACCAACAGCAGTTTCTATAGCCGCTACTGCATCATTTATATTGCCATGCTGGTCCAGGTGAGGCGTGGTACTATTAGCCATAGTGTCCGTAGACAATGGATCATGAAAAGTATCAAGAGATGCAGGGTAGCTAGTAGCCATTAATCAACATTTCTTCTAGAAAGTTAGTTGTCCATATCGGACAGACCTTCCTGATTTTCTTTCACAACAGGTTCAGGTTGATCTGCCTCATCCACATTAGGATTCTGGTCTTCATAGGATAGAGCGTATTTAGCCTGCTTTTTAAATGCTGTTTCTGTAAAATGAGAAATGTCTTCATTGCGCCTTACTTTGGCACCTGCAGGAAGACGCATCTTTATGATCTTTTCAGATCCTTGAGGAGCACCAAACTTCATTCTGGCGCCATAATATACTCTCTCTAGTGGAGATTCTCTAGTATCAAATAGAACAGCAGATGGCTTGACATAATCAAAATCATATTTGAAATTGGGATCTAGAACCGAAGGAATTCCTGCTTCTTTTTGAGCTGCAGCTTCCCTCTTGTTGCGATCCCTTATGGCATCTCTTTTGGCTCTAGTTCCTGCCTGTTCATATGATTCTGGTGGTGCATAGCCTCCACCTTGGCCTTGAGCAGATGCTTGTTCCTTAGCTTCTTCTTGCATCTGCTGCATATCGAACTGTCCATCGCCCACGTTGCCTGGATACAATAAGTCTGGCGTCATAGGAGCACCAGATATATCTGCAGTCGGTTGCCCCATTGCAGGGTCCCCTGCGAGGCTCTGCATAGTGGACATGGACTGTTGAACCTTGTCAGGGTGGTACTGCTGAAGATAGATTTGGTATTCTTGCGCCAATTCTGGTGGAATAGGAAGATTTTCATAAGTAAGACGCTGGAATAGGTCTTTCTTGTATTGCTGTTCCGCAATAACCATATCTGTCTTCTCACGCTTACGAGTTTGTGCTTCCTCGTTGAAGTCGATAGGAAGATTAACTGCAAGTGATCCATAAGAGATAGGGAATCCAACTTGTTGCAACTGAAATAAGAACTGTCTTTCGGTATTCTCATCACGCAAGTTCATAGTCTTAAAGCGTACCTCGGGAAGAGCCAGCTTTGGCTTTTCTCTAATGTATTCTTCGCCACTTTCAGGATCTATTTCAAGAACAGTTTCCATAACAGGAACCATTCTTCCACCTACACGCTCGTACTCATAGAATTCTTGCGCTTCTGATACAGGTTCCATTCTTTCTCTTAAGAACTTCTTTTGGTTAATCTGATAGCTTTCAAGCATCTGAGTGATAAGTTCTCTATTAAGAGCACCTGAAGCGTAAGTACCTGAAGTATTGCGCCCTCCTTGCAACATTTCTGCACCAATACCGAATACCTGCATAAGGCGTGATTCTACTCGAATGAAGTCTTGATCCATTCTTGGCATAGCTTCTCTACCAAAAGCATTTTCTATCTTTAGACCGTGGTGATAAACCATAAGTCGGAAGTCCGAGTTAATAGCTAATCCAAGGTCATCACGCAATGCCTGTAGTTCAGCTTGTGTAGGAATCCATGGACCATCTTCGTCAACATCAGGCAGTCCCAATGTAGCTAGAATAAGAGGGCTGTAAAGCCGGTCGCAGATTGCATCCTGAGCAGCATTAAGGCTCTCTTCAAGCATTAACACACGGAATGCACGAAGAAGCAAAGGGGTACCATGCTGGCTCCATGGTGAGGTACTAAATTTCTGCTGTTTCATTAGAACATCGGAAACAGGGATTTCGTTGTCTTCTCGTGCCCATGCAATAATATCTGGATACAGTTCCACTAGGGTTGCATATTCTGCAGCAGGATCACGAGTGTCAATAAGTTTTCTTATTTCAGAAGGAATCTTTACATGGTATTGATAAGTTCTTAATGCCCTATTGCGTGCTACTACTACATCGTTGGGATTAATAATCTCATCATCATCCCACATACCAATACCTTCATGCCATGAACCAAGGGAGAATACTTCACCAGTAAGCCAGAATTCTCTACCCATATTGAATAGATGGTCTTCATAGTCCATGCTGTTGAAGAACAGATCTTCGTAGAATCCGACAAGTCTTTTGTCTTTATGTACAAGCTCGATATCTTGCAAAGGCCATCTAGTATAGATGTCAATAAGTCCTGGTACAAGATAGTGGGTAACATACATAAGACGTACCCAGTCTCGTATCTTAACTTGCTGCTCTTCGGGATCCTCCATATCAAACCACCAGCAGTTACTTATTGCAATGTCATTGCAAGTAAAGCTATGATCTTCTTTCACTGAAAGGTTATAAACTAACCCATTGTAATGAGAAGATTGGATAGATTCAATTTTTACCCAAAATCCCTCTGGAGTTTCTTCACTATCCCAAATAGAAATAGAATTTTGATCTTGAACTGTTCTATCTACTGGGATCAATAAAAGATCCTCTAGAGTTAAGTCTTCGGATTTGATCCATTGTTGGATATTGTTTCTTTTACTCCATATCTTGTGACCTTCGGTCACCCTGATAGGACGATGATAACGAGGTTTAATATTAAAAATCGTTCCATCATACTCTCTGTTCATCGTTTTACAGACTTCTCGGAAGCGACTCATATGGGTAAGTGCAAATTCACCCTCTTGAATATCTTCTATTTTCTTAGAACCATCTCGGAGAGTGATATCCTGGCCTGGTAAGACACAACGTTCCCTCCAATACTCGAAAGGATCGTGCAACTTAGGCCATGCCCACTGTGAATCAGTTCCAAAGGCTGCAGCAGTACGTGTGTTTCCTCCACGCCTTTTCATCTGAGACATTAGTTCTTGATTAGCTGCGCTTTCTCTTCCCATTCCCAGGGTGCGACCTTCAGAGAAATTATTAAGGCGATTTCTCCCTTCAGGAAGCACTATTCCTCGACTTGATCCCGGCTCCGGGTAAAGAGCCGATGAAATATGATTCATAGCACTTGTTAATTCACCGCTCCTTCCCTGCTGGAGCATTCTTCGGTTCTCTAGACGACGTTCTAGGGGGTTGTTGGAGCCAACCGGAGGATTCTTGCGTATTCTCTCTAGTTCTCTTCGAGCAGAATAATTAGATGGATCGTAGGCCATATTTCCTTCTTGGAGATTGGTAAGTAATTCTTGCGTCTTCCTCATCTGCGTGATATAGTGTGTAAGATGGAGAGACAACTCTATTTTTTGTAGTAAAAACAAAAAAATCTTCACTACATATGAATCATACAGGGAGTTAATTACCTATCCGGTCACTTTTGACCATGTATGTGGTAATATTCTGCGTTAGGATTGTCAAAGTCTCGTTTTCCTAAATTATGATCCCTTATGTGGTATTTCAAAAACTGAAGTATTGTAGCATTTACTCTATTATCGTTAGTCCATGAATAGTATCGTACATGGTATTGTACAAGGTGTTTCCAAAGTCCAGAATTTTCTTTTGGATATCTACTTACTCGCATTGCCGTGCTCATGTTTTAAAATTTTATTATGTTCAAAGAAACTTTGTTGGCGATGATCCTGGGAGTGCATCGCTAAAAATATTTTGTATGAATGGTTTCTATATGACCCTATGGGCCAATAATGAAACTCAGTTAAATGACGCCATAATCCTGAAGACGGGGAGGGATGAGAGGCGTTCATTTATTTTCTCCATGCTTATGGTAACGTAAAGGTACGTTATTCATTCTATTTGTAGGGTTGTGTTTATGAAGCTCTCGATGAGTGGCAATATACCACCATCCATTACGCTCCGCTTTAACAGAATCCTCAATATGTTCTAGCGATTCTTCCTGTAGTATCCGACATACAGCATCCCAATACAAAAACTCGGGGTGTTCTTTTTCTATATGTCTCAGAATTCCATATGCAGACACCCTACATCTCTTTTCTAAAGATTCCGTGAGTATGAGGCTCGTTCACTGTAACTACTTCTTGATGATCTTTAAGGTGAAGTTTGATGACAGAAAGAAAAAACTTTTTGTCTCCATCTCTTTCCCATTGACCACGCCAAGCTTTATCAGAGAATCCATGACGACTAATGCAGTGCTTTAAGGCCCCTTCAATACTCATTTCCACTCCCTCTTTCCATGGTCGTGAATGGGGTCAACAATATAAGGTTTGGTACCAACCCTGTTGGAAAACATCCGGTTTGTATGACGCAGACTATGCATTTTTATAAGGAAGGCATGGCTCTCTCTGTCCGGAGTAAAACTAGAGCGATCATCTCTTCCCATTCGAGCATGATACGCCCATAGATGGTCTTTTAAGGTTTCTATACTCACTTAGTTTGCTCCTTTTGATGAGTATGATTTAACTTCCTCTCCCTCCCATTCCATATCGCATGATGATTACTATGGGACACAATAAGATTCTCGTGTGTTTTTCTTTCTCCATGCCTCATTAGGTGAGAATTCCAACTTATTTCATTGAATAAATGATCTTTCATACAATGACGAAAAGCTCCCCTTAGGCTCATTCGCAAAGCCTCTTTCCATGGTCGTGAGGAATAGGTGATAAAAAGAAAGTCTGTGAAGGATTCTGACCATGTTCTTCCGTATGATATCTATATCTAAAAAGACCCCTTGACTGCTCCTCCCCCTCCTCATATTCCCACCGTGAAAAATAGTAATGATGATAAGTCTCAAGATGCTTCAATAAACTGATATAACTCATTACTAGCTCTCTTTCTTTCTAAGGATGAGAATGAGTAACCCCCTTTTGAACATGCAGCCGTCTGTGTTGCTTCATGTACTGACTATAACGTTTAGTTTTTCTTAAAAAAACCTCTAGCTCATCAGGGGGTTGTTCACTCTTTGCCCAGAATTTAGCTGACTTTCCAAGAGTACTCTCTGAGTGTTCCTTCGCCATATGCCTCATTAATCCTATTGTTGACATAGACTTACTTCTTCTCTCCTTCATCCTCATCTGCTAGCTCTGTCTTACGCCCATGGTCATATACAATACCAAGCACGTTAATCAGCTCGGATTCACTATTGCGCTTATCTTTGTTGGTTTTCGGGCTATCTGCCATTTTATTATTCCTTTGTATTATAGGGTCTTGCTGTCTGTTTATTTGCCACTTCTTAGTATAGCGCTTTTACACACCGCTGTCAAATGGACTCTTCACTACTAAGCCGGGATGAGTATGGGAGATGATTGAACAATGACTTTCCTTATGTGATGAACGATGTACTGAATACCACGGAGAGCCACGTAGGTGGCTAGCCTTCTCTATTCTTTCTATACGCTCTGGATTAGCCAGGAGATCCTTAACCATTACATCTAAGTCCGACAGATGGGAATTATAGTGTGGAACCTCTATAAGATGAGTAAGTAGTCCTTTTAAGCTCATTTACGTGGTCTTTCTTTTTCAATGTCCGGGAATACATTATGAGTATGATTGATGAGTTGAGGGCACTCCTTCTCATGCCTATATCTATGCAGATGGATTAACAAAGAATGAGTTTGTTTATCTCCAGCCTTCCCCCTATATACTTCCCAAGCGGACTTATCGAATCTCTCTTTTCCACGAAAATCAAAATAATGATATGTCACACAATGATTTAGGGCTGCCTCTATACTCACTAAGCATCCTTTTCATGCGTGAAGGGAATATTGCCCTCTTTATGTGCTTGGATATGTGCCCTAATCCATTCATATGAAAGTGAATCGGTAGCTTCAATTTTGTGAATTCGGACCTTACTTACTTCTTCTAGGATTTCCTTACTTTTTGCGCAATTTGGATGCCCTCTATGTGAATAACTGCTAAAATGCCGAAGTAATCCCTCTACACTCATGTCAACTTCCTTCGTGACTAAAGGGGATACCAAGGCGCATATGCTCAGCCATATGAGCCCTCAACCACATTCTTGTGTACCTACTATCATTTGTTATTTTTTCTATAGTCAGCGTGGTTTGTAGGATGCGTTTAGCATATTTATTGTCTCTGGACTGCGAATGTTTCTCACTAGCTACATGTCGCATCATTCCTATTGCACTCATTTGGTTCCTTTCCCATGACTATGATTAGGCACATGATATGTCGAATTATGCAGCTCTGTATGATGCCGATACCACCCAAGTCTTGCACTTCTATTGCATTCGACAACTCTCAATAGATCATGTAAGATATCACGAGCGTGATCGCAGGCAAAAGACTCTTTATGCGCCTCACTTCCTATATGGGAAAGTAGTGCTTTTAGAGTCATTTCACTTTTCCTATATGAGTGTGGTTAGGAATCGGCTTGGAACCTGCACGATGAAGCTTCGAATGATAACTATACCAGCTACTTAGGAGAGGATCCCCCCTTACAATGTTAAGAAGATAGGGAGAGGCAAGAATATTACGAGCGGTTACCGTATCAGAAGACCCATTATGAGCGTCGCTGCCTATATGTTGTAATAATCCCTCGATACTCATTATTTCTCTCCGTGAGAATGATTATGAGAATGATTAATGGCATACCCCTGTTGATGTGCATGCATGTGTTCACGATACCACTTTCTGCGAACCTCTGCGAGAGCTGGGTTTTCCATCTCTCTTATCCAGACATCATTATCAGCTACCCGAACCGTAAGATAATCATTGCGGTTCTGAGGGTATATCGAAACTCCATGCTTTTCCTTCTCTAAATGAGAAATTAACCCTTTAAAGCTCATTTTTTGTACGCTCCATGATCGTGATTGAGGGGGAGAGACTTTACATGCTTTAATAACCCTATTGTACTCATATATTTATTTTTTCTTCAAAGAAGACTCCATGTGTATGAACACATTCTCTAGATGGAAGGTGGTAGTGATGAAGAGCTACGTGCCACTCGTACCACTCAACAGATGGCTGCCATTGTTTAACGCTCCACTGTGCTCCACTCTTCAATCTAGTTAAAATCCTTTTCAGGGATTCATCATTCTCACCGAATTCTTCCATAACCAATGGGTGTTCATCCACAATATGTTGAAGCAATCCTTGCATGCTCATACAATCCCTCCATGAGTGTGGTCACACTTTCTAGCCCTGCTACCGGGTTGAGCGTGCAAGCTCATATGCCACTTGTACCACTCCTGAGGAGAACTCCACTTACGCCAATCCCAATCATCTCCCTGCCGTAAATGGTCTAATATATCAATTATATTCTGGTCTTTTCCTGATATCAATAAGTGCTCGTGGTGGATATGTTCTAATAATCCTTGCGTGCTCATTTGTATACTCCGTGATCGTGAGAAGTACAACCAAATTCAGTATGTTCTCTTCTATGCCATCTATACCAGTCTATCCTACAACTCTTGTTCTCTTTTATAGCCTTTAGGGCATTTGAGCTAGTTCTTTCCTCGTCCAGAAGTAGGCGTGCTCGTAGATGATTTTTTGAATCTTTATGAGATTCACTTCCCAGATGACGCATTATTCCCTCTATAGTCACTCTATTTCACCTTTTCCTTATGGTCCCACGCAATATTTTGCTTTATATGACTTTGTCTATGAGCCCTCACCCATTGTTCATAGACGCTATCTGCCATTAAATTCATTTCACATGAGGCAATAGACATTTCTATTGCATATTTCTCTAAATCACTCTGAAAATGACCATCCGGATAGTGGTGATACATTAAATAATGTTTGAATAGAGAGGAGGATGACATTCATTAATTGCCTCAATGGCATTCATTAATTGCCTCATGAGAATGATTGCAAATAGGTGGGCGCTGTAGGTGACGCCTCTTATGGTAAGTATACCATGCCACCATATGTTCACCAGTGCGGATGTCAATCATCTCATCATCCAATAATCCTTGAGCTATTAAAACATTAGCGAAGTCCTGATGGTCCTTTAGAAGTAAATGATGAAGTAGACCCTCAATACTCACTCTATTTCACCCTCCTTAAAAACTCCATGTGTGTGTGGGACAAGCATACTCATCTGCGCCAGATGACAAATCCGGTGGCGATCCCTAATCACTCGAAAAGCTCGGTCCTCTCCCATAGTCTGTCTATAATTTTCCAAGTTGTTCTCATTAAGGAGGTAGCTGCCAACGTAATGATGCGCTATACAATGTTCGAGTGCTCCTTTAAAACTCATTTAATACTCCAAACCTCATTTGATACTCCGTGAGTATGGGGAATAATTTGAGCTATTTGTTTCCTATGACAATCCTGGTGAATTCTCAGGAGGAGTAACATCGTGCTCTTTTCTCGGTTCTTTTCTTTGTTCTGCTTTATCCATTCATTCCAGGATATGCCATTAAATCTTACCAATTCATTAGTATTATAATGGTGAGTTACGAGATGAAGCACTGCGCCCTCAGAACTCATTACTTACCTCCATGAGTGTGGTTATATCTCCGAAGGTTCCGGTGTTGTTGCGTATGCCAGTGGTACCACGCTACCGGCTCTCCATCATACAGGGGGCGCCATTCTCCCCCCTCCTCTAGACGGGACAAAAGGTTACGTGTAGGACCACCTGCATAGATGCTATGGTCTTTTACTGCATGCCTTAATAAGCCAAGAATGCTCATTTCACTCCTCCCGATGTATGACTATGAGGCGGATTAAATATTTTTGCATTATGGAGGCTCCGATGCCAGCCATACCATCCTAGCTGTTTACCACACTCAAGACTACTCCATTTTTTGCCACTTTCTAGCGCCTCTAGAATCCAAGTGTAGTCTGTATCCCCCATAGTAGAGTGCTTTTTTTGAAGATGCGTTATTAACCCTTCTATGCTCATTTGGATTCTCCGTGTGTATGTAGTAAATCATATCGTTGATGACTGTAGATATGGCGAGTATACCACGCCTTACCTTTCCCATCCTGACTCACAAAGAGAAGATCACTCGGAGTGCGCAATAAATGAATCATTAATTGACGGTCCCGATAAGAAAGGACATGCCACTCATCTCTTAAGTGAATTAAGAGACTATTCATACTCATTACTTTTCTCCATGACTATGGCTTAACTCAGCCTGATTTTGTAGATGACTGTAGATATGAGCCTCATACCCGATTATACGAAGATCGGGGTCTGTAGAAATCCATTCTAAATTTTCTCTCAGGAAAGATCCCAGCCTCCTAGGATTTCCACTCGTTTCATGATCTTCTTTTTCTAGATGTTTAATCAAGCCCTCAAAGCTCACAGTTCTCCTCCTTACGCCTCACTAGCTTACCACATTTCTTCTAGCTTGTCAAGGGGCAACTTTATGTAGGAAAATTCGAGAGCTGGGGTTTAGGTGCCTTAGGTGGCATCTTAACTTTAGGATAGCCCTGAGGTGCCTTCGGAATCTTCGGACCCTTGAGTGTAGCAGGTTTCGGAGGAGCAGGTGTGCTCTTGTTGTGCACTTCACCATCCAGGTTATATAGCTCTGATTCTTGAGCTAAGGGTGAATTAGTTTCGTCTTTCTCTAGTGACTGAGCCTGATCTATGTTATCATTCGGAGCTTGAGGAATAGTAGCACTTGTTTTAGTTAATCCGTTAATACCTAGTTCTTTTCCTAGTGACTTATAGTTGCGCATTAAGTCTTTATGTCTATCGCCTGCGCCATATTGCTTAAAGACAGACTTAGATTTAGCTAATGGAGCATGTAAGCTACGATACCATTCTGGGTCTATGGTTTCAGGATGTTCAAGTATATGAGTTATAAACGGATTATGTGCATTACTTCCGATATCTCCCAATACAAATTCATGATCTATTCCATAAACTCTGTTTTGTTTTCTATTGACTAGATAGTTTTGAGAATGCCTATCTTTATTATCTAGTAGCCAGTCTAATACACCTAGTTCTTTTCCACCCTTCATCTTTGCGTGTTCTTTACCAAGTAGATAAAAATTAATGCCAGAATATTTATCAAAATGATTATAATAATCTCCACGCCCTGTTACACCTGATAGGCGTGGCATGAACAGTTCTTTTTCTGTACCTTTATTGTGATATTGCTCTGGAGCATCTCTTAATGTAACTTCAGGCACAGGAGCACCTACTATTTTCCCTACATGGGAAGCTAATAGTTCATTAGTTATTCTTCTGTTAACTCCTGCGTAATCACTTTCTTCTCCCTCATATGCAGGATGTTGATGCATACCTTTGGCAATACTTTGTTCACCATTAGCATGGTTTATCTTATGCACATATGCGCCAAATGTCCCATACCCTCTACCTGCAAGAGGTTCTCTCTTAGTTTCAGGAGATGTCTGGCGATCACCTTGGCCTACAAACCATGATGGACTCATCCCTGGTAATGCAAGTTGTCCTGAGTTAGGAATTTGAGGATTGATTTGTATGTTTTTAGGTAATTCATAATCAGGAATTCGAGCAATAACTCTAACCGGCTTCTTCCTTTTGAAAATGCTTTTTCTCGTGAAAGAGGTTAGTCTGCGCCCTAATACATTATTGCGCCATGAGTGTGTTTCATGTATCAGATCTTCTAATGGAGTATTAACTTGAAGGTTAGAAGAATGTAAACGATTGAAACGTTCTATATTTTGATCTCGTTCATCAATATCACCTAAGAGATTTTCATATCGTTGCATCATGACTTCATGAGATCTTTCTCTTCCCATTTCTTTAAACTTAGGTAAGAGTTTGGTAAGGGGCTGGCGGAAAGACTCTACATAAGGTCGAGTTATTTGAGCCGATAGGGGATTCTTGTGTCCAAGAATACTTGGATTATATGCCCTCCAAAATGGAGAATAGACATATCTACCATGTGGATCTCCATCATCAAACCCTAATTCATGGTCGATACCATAGACTTTATTTTCTTCAGGATGAACTAAGTAATTACCATCATTTCTATCTATGTTATCTATTAGGTAATCAAACAATCCTAGTTCTTTAGCTCCATCCATTTTGAGATAGTCGTCCTCATGTCTGCTTCTTACGGGAAATATGCCACTTCTTCCTGGATGCTTAGGCATTTGAATAGCTACGAGATCCTTAACGGAGCCGATTGAACTAGGATCTGGATCTACTGACTTGACTTCTCCTACAGGCGCACCTATAGCTTTTCCTACGTGAGATGCAAGAATCTCGTTCTCATGTCCCATTCCACCATCCATTCCTTTTTCGATACTGTATTGACCATTCTCATGACGCAGATTGTGAACATACGTATTCATAGCACCTTGACCTTCACTTTCTAGTAAAGGCTTGCGCTGTACGATAGGAGACTTTATCGAAGGTACAAAGTAATTAGGATTTTGTTGTGGACCCTCTGCGCCTATTCTGGGCGCCCCTCGTGCTCTTCTGGTATAGTTCCGTCTAGTGGTGTCGTACTCAAAGGCTCGCTGCCCGTTAATAGGTCTAAAGAATCTCCGCTTACCGGCGCTCCTGCGAGATGAGACAGCTTGCGTCTCTCCTGGGCTGATTGGGCTAGGTACTTGGTGTGGGCTGCTATTACCTGATCCGCTAATTGATTCAGCGGCTTGCCTTTGGTGCTGATTATGGATATTGTCTGGCGTGTCAAGGGGAATATACCTACCTTCTTCATTGAATTGACCTACGGGTACTGTACCCAGGTCATTATTATCTATATGCGCAAGATCATACACAGCTAGCTGCTGTGCTTTCTGCGCTGCGTCTATTGTATCCCTATGCGGCTCTCCTACCTTCACCACGTCTAGATAGGTGTGTCCTGTTTCAGGATCAATCCATGTTCCTATGTGGTGACCATCTATACCCAATTTATCTTTATTCAAATTAAAGAACTTCTCAAGATGAGCCCGTGGGTTATCCATAAACGCCTGAGTAGGTACTTTGTATTCCCGATCCTTGTATGGACCATACGAATACCCTTGCAGAGGCGTGTTTCCCTCAAGGTCCATGGTTGCTCCACCATTTTGGACCGTGTTCTTGTGCACCAAGTCTGCAAGTTCTTTAGGAGACATGTTGGCAATTACTTGTCTAGAAGAAGAGTGACGAGGAAGACTATGAAGTGCAGACTGAAGGCGATAATACCTCTCCATCATGTCTTCATGGAGTTGTTCCCCTTGTTTCTCATAAGCCCACGGTTGAATTTTACTAAACTCAGGAGCTAATGCCTTTAAGGGCTCCTCGAATGAATCATATAGATCTGGATCAATAGGTGAACGGGTACCTGTCCCGTTTAAAATAGGTTTTATGTGGTAATCGGAGAAATCACTTCCACCATCCTCAGGAGGCATAAATGTAAATTCATGATCTATTCCATGGATTTGATTTGTTTGAGGATTAATTAGATAATTACCACCATTCCTGTCACTATTATTAGTAATATAATCAAATAATCCCAGTTCTTTACCGCCAGGGTACTCTAAGTGAGCCACTCTATCTGCCTTTGGTACGCTCAAGGCAGTTTGTCCTTCATGCTTAGGCATTCTAATAGCGACTTCGGGATCTTGTGCTCTCCGTTCTCTAGAATCCGGTAAGTGAACCGAAGATACAGGAACTTGTTTAACTTCTCCTACGGGAGTTCCCAAAATCTGTCCTACTCTAGATGCCAATATCTCTTTTTTCATACCTCTTTGAGACAACATTCCCTTTTCAATGGATTGCTGGTTATTGGCGTGCGTCAAAACATGCACATATGAATTTAACATTCCCTTATTATCAGCTAAAGAAGTTCTTTCAGTAACAGGTGAAGTTTCTCTTTCCCCCAAAGGAACAAATTGACTAGATGATGCAGTCTTCCTGGCAGCTGTGGTTGGAGGAAGTTGACCTGCATCAGGATGAGAGAATACAATTTGATTAGTAAGATGGTGATATCTATTCATCATATCTGTATGATCTGAAGCTCTGTAATATTTCTTAAATAGTGGCTTCAAGTCTTGCAAGGGTTGTTCTAGTGAACGCATCCATGCATGATCCACAGGAGCACGATGATACTCATTGTCGAAATGATCCTCTACAAAGGGACTCTGATTGAATGCTGGATGAGTAGGGTCAAAGAATGAATATTCATGGTCTATACCAGTAACGCTTTTACCATCTGGGGAGATAATATAGTTTCCACCATGCCTGTCACCATTGGCTATCAGATAGTCTAGAATTCCTAGTTCCAATCCTCCCTGTAAGTGGTCTGTACCTCTCCCAAAGCCATAATCCCATCCCGTCTTACCTGGAATTTTAGGCATTATCAATTCATGGGCTTCTGCATTACGTGACTGCTGCTTATGGGGATTAACGCCTATTTCTGGCACAGGCGCTCCTATAACCTTGGCTACATGAGATGCCAGTATTTCATTAGATAACCTATTATCAATTCTTTTCCTGAGATGAGACTGCTCGGAAATACCTTTGGCAATAGATTGCTCACCGCTTTCATGTTTTACTGTATCCATGTAGTCATTCAATCCACCATCGTTAGAGAAGCTTTTTCTCGACACTTCTGGTGAAGTCATTCGGGTACCTAATGGCACGAACATGTTCTTATGTGCAGCAGCATAACGTCTAGCGAGGATTTGTTCTAGTCTATGCGCTACATTCTTCTTCTTATCGTGCATCTCTGTCTTCCATGGTGAATCATATTTATCAGCCAATTCCTGCGTAGGAATGTCGCATGTATATGCATGAATATTTTTGAATCCTGCATGGTCATATGCAAGAGTTCTATGATATCCATCTGCTACTTCCCATTTCTCAGAAGGTTCACCATCTTTCCATACATTTACCAAGAAAACAGGGTCCATTTTCTTACCACCACGCATGGCTTCTTCTATACCTTTAACCTTCTTAGGATTTCTTCCACCAGGACGCCTGCCCATATTGATTTCTTTCAAAGGTACGTGAGGATCGTAATCCCATAGCATGTCTCTATCTTTTACCCATTGCAATGTAGATGCAGGATAATGCTTTAAGAGAATCTTATAGACATAGTTCTGAAGCTCTTCATTGTCCTTAGGAAAATCTCCACGATTAGGTCTACCTGAGATTTCATGCTTGCGGAATTCATTAGAAGGAATTTGCTTAGCTGCTTGTGTAGGAGTAGCAGATCTTCTATAGAACTCTCTATTCATTTTACGTGCAAATATATCCTGAGCAGGAGGTAGTTTTGTCTTCTGATGTAGTGCTAGTTCTTGAGGAGTAAGATGCCTTAGATGCACATGCAATGCCTGAGGTCTATCTTCATTTTCTATATCTTCTTGCTCTTCTGGTGAAAGATGAGAGTCAAAGTAAGAACGCATATGACTCTTGCGATTTTCTTTGATTGCGTTGTCTTCCTCAAGACCAGGAATGGCCATATTGAAGGGGGGCCTATTCTCTAAATACTTTGCTCTTTCTTGGTCAAAAGTAGGGTACTCTTGCTTTTCCCAGTCTAGAAATGGCTGATGGCTAGATAAGTAACCCTGATGCCCGTCCATATAATAATCATTATCTAATTCATTATCTGGAGCGGAGTGAGGTGTGACATAACTGCGATCCACCGCATAAGGGCCATGTGCTATCCATTCTTCTTCCTCGGGGTTACTAGACCATGGAGCAACGTAAAGTGCATGAGAATCTGGAGGAAGGTGAAATTCTATAGGAGTATTTAGATGATGTGCATTCCGAGGAAGAGCAGCAAAGTGATAGGAAGTCTCTGGATCACCCGACCATGAAGCAAAACTATCATCTAGGACCGGATGATCTTTAAGGATTTGTTGAAGTTCTTCTACTGACTTAGAAGACTTTATACCCCTATGTAGTTCAAGTGAATTATGAGGAGCTTGCGCCCATGCTGCATAAAGATTAGCAGAGTCTTCAGGAAACTTATCATAATCATCTGCACGAGGATCAAACTCCAACGGAGTATTCCCCTTATGAAACTTCTCCATGGTCTTTCTAATAGGAGTTGAATTATCTTGAGTCCATTGCTTTATGCCATGAATAAGGGGGTGACGTGGGAAGGCGTCCTTAAAGCTTTGAACGTGATCTTCAAGAGACAGATCATCTAAAGATCCATTAAGAGCATTTGCATGGTCACGCAAGTTCCCTACATCATTTGTATCTAAGAAATCATTCAGATGAGGTGAGCTAGCTAGAATTTGGTCCGGAGTAGAAGGATTAGATGCAATAATCCTTTGGAAGTGGCGCTTACCTCTTCTGGTAGATGTCTGAGAATGTACCGAGTCTTTGAAGTAATCAGGAGGTTCTGTCCACTTCTCTTCTTGTAACTCTTTGTCTGTTTTCTCACCAGACTTCTTATCATCTTGTGTGCGCTCATCTTTCAGAGCCTTAAAGAAAGAAGGGGGTTCAGTCCATTTGTTTTGTTGCGCCCACTTATCAAATTCTTCTGGAGAAACTTGCTCTACTTGTGCATGATAGATACTGTGTCCATTATTCACTGCATGATCGACCGAATTGATCTTATAAGGTCCCCCTGCTTGCCATTCATTCTGATGCTCGAAGTCTAATCCTAGAATACGAGAAATAGGAGATACCTGAAGAGCTTGAGAATTAGAAGGAAGATGAAATACTATTTTAGAGTTCATCCGGTGAGCAGTCGGCTGGCCCGTCCATTCCTGAGCATATCTCTCATTGGAAGACCAAGAGCGTGGATTATCCTTGAACATATTTCCGGGAATAAGGCGTTCTTCTAAGGTCTTAGGATGTAATAGACTAGCTACTCCTCTATGTAATTCGGGACTATTTCTAGGTGCATTAGATAAAGTGAATTGATAAGGGTCATGACGCCTTTTGTGATTATCCGTACCCTGCAGAGATAATCCTATCTTACGCAAGGTAGAATCCATAGTGGGAGACTGAGGACCAGTGAAGTATTTATCATGAAGCATCTTTTCATGCTCAGGGTGATCGAGGACAGGAGAGTAAGAACTCGGCCATACATAATCATCAGAATTCTTAGCCTTCCTGTTGTGAGGATAGTAATCATGATGAACTGAATTCAAATCATGTGCTAGTTCAATAAGATTTTGGCGAATAGATGTATCTGCAGGCAGAGAGGTTATGGGTTCATTATCATAGAATGCCCCCGTCGGGCCTACATCCCAAGGGGCATACTTTTGAGCACGCCACTCAGGGCGTTTGGTATCTAGAATCCCTCCTAATCTCTGTTCACGGCGAATGGTATTTCTTAAAACAGCAGCTCGATGAAGGTTTGGACCCCCCTTTCGATACTCTTTTCCTGCAATCTTCTTGGAGTAAATAGATGGAAGTGAATCTTCCTCTATACCTGGTACCGGCTCTGCTGCTTTTACATTCACATGCAATGCTTTATTGTCTGCACTCCTCTTATGAGATACAACCTGATATGGTCCACGCCCTATGTGTTCTTTTTCATCAACAATACTTGAATAAGGAGAGATATTGAGAGTCTTAGCTGGTCCTTGAAGGTGCATAATAATAGGCGTACCCACAGCAGGTGTCCTACGTCTTGCAAAATCATTAGCTACTAAAGGATCTTCAGTCCATGAGTTGAATTGGTCATGAAGAACTGGATTGGTATCAAGAAGTTGTTCCAGTTCATTAAGGCTTTTCTTACTACGCAGCCCCCTATGTAGTTCCTTCTCAGTGGAAGGTGAATGATGCCATAAAGAATAGAGCCCAGCATCAGTACGAGGGAAATACTGATCGTAGTTGCCTTTATGCAGCTCTTCCATGAAGGCTCTCATGCTAGACCAATTACCTTCTGTCCATTGTCTCACATTGTCGGCAGTCTTACTTGAAGGGATAGGAGGGCGCCTAGCGTGAGAAGGTAGTTTAGCCAATGCTTCTGCTACATCTTGGTAATGATCCCACTCCTGTATTGGAAGAATACCCTTTTCTACTATAGGGTGCAAATGGTTATCTGCCTGGTGATATGTATTTGCCTTCTTTTTAGGAGAAGGAGGATTATAGAGACTTCTATGGAGTGCACCATGTTCATGGTACACCTTCCCAGGCTGATTTATGCCATTAAGAGAATCAGGGTGTCGGTGTTGATAATTATGAACTCTGAGCAGCTGTCCTCCTACACGAGCTTGATCTGCGTATCCATACTTTGTTGGATTATCTAATCCTTTTTTCCATGCAAGTGCTGTCTCGAAAGGCATTCCATGCTTAGATTGCATATGAGCAAGTATAGCCTCGTTAGAAGCTGTTTTTTGTCCATTAGCGGCAACAGGATATAATCTTTTTCTTCTCGTGAAACTGTGCATGTATCCTTCTTTTATCAGAAAGAGCAGGTAGAGGTTAAGTAATGATTTTATACACAACAAATGCTATCTATTCTAGGTGTAAATAGCTTGAACTATGTTTTACTTTAGTTAGTGCACGTAGGACAATCATCCATATATGGAGCTAGTTCTGTACCACATGAACTGCATACTCTCGCAGCCCCTAGTACATTTATGCCATCTTTAATGGGGACTCCACTTAGTGTCCAGTTTAGGGAAGTTTTAGTCATTGCAGTACGTAGGTTACGCTCTGTCGCCAACTTGCCCTTGAGTGTGTATATATTTTGCTTGCGTGGTGCAGTCATTTTTACTCCTTAAAAAGAAAAACGCTATCACTTTTTAAGGTGATAGCGCTAGTTCTTTACTGATTTGTTAGAGTGTGAAGAACAAGATAGATTTAGAGAAAGTACAAGAAGTAATCTACCAATCCTGTGCCCCCTGTTGCTACTACCTCTATTTGCCACTGAGGAAACAAAAGAGTGATAGGAGCAGTAATTGCTTCTACTGAATTAGAGGTAATAGTAAGGGTCGCAGCTTGGATGAAGTTCTGAGGCGCTGTTGCATAGGATTCTTGATTAGAGAATCCTCCATAGAGATTTACTGTTAATCCTGGCGTTCCTGTAAATGAGGGTTCTACTTGAGATGCGAATACTAGGAACTGAGAATCATGAGGAGTATAAACTACAGGACTAAAGAAATTACCGGTTCCTGTTACATCTACCGCCGGGAGTGTGCGAGATGTACTAAATACAGGAGTAGGGAAGGTCCCGCTTTGTGATACTGTAGTAACAGTGGGGCCTGTACCCGCTAATGTAACTGTCATTTAGAGTCCTTTGGGGGTGAATCTTGCAACGCTTCAGAGATAGAATCTAGTACCACATCTATGCGAGAGAGAATACTATCATGTTTCTTTTGATAAGGAAGGGAAGGGGAACTAGGGGTGATTTTAGAAGGCGACATTACACGCCTCCTCTCTAATGATAGAGGCTGTAGTTGCTCTTTCGCTCTATGGTGACGCTGCCATCACTCCAGTGAGTAGCAAACTCTACATCACCGACTGCTAATACCTTCCCCATAAAACGAGCATTCTTATTTTCTAGAACTACTTTTGCACCAAGAATAGTATTTGGGCGTTGACGAATAACTGCTGCTACAATAGGATTCTTTGCAGAACGCTTGTATGTAGTATCTTCGCTCTGTCCTGGGTTGTCTTCAGGACTTGCATCAGGATCAGCATTGTCCCGGTCTAGTTCCTCTTTCCAATCACTTCTCATTTGATCGTTAAGACGAGCATCTTCTTTGGTGTCATCTGAATCTATATCCATATAATCATTGGGCATAGGAGAGTCAGCAGGCACAAAGAGATGTCCAATATCAGAATCAGAGTGCAGCTCGCTAGCCGCATACTTAGAGAATGCCATTCTAAAATCCTTTGGGGTGTGTTATGTAACCTACTCCATACTTCGAGAGCATGAAAAAATTACTTAATATCCTATTTCTGATTGAATTTTGGGAATGGATGAGTATGCGTGAGAACTTGTATCGCATGACAATACTTATGATATAAAATCTCTTCTAGGGGAAGAATTACGTCCCAATTATCATACTTGCGCCCATGCTCTCTACATAAATGACGTACCACTGGGACTTTTATTTCATCAGGAGGATGATGAGTCATCTTGTGCCTCTATCGGAAATGGGTGAGTGTGAAAAGGAGAGTTAGGCTGAGGCATGGCATGTAGTGCCCTATGAAACTTTCTACTAAACTTTGCATTATAAAGGGCGCTCTCATAAAGCCCCCTCTCATCTGTCAACATATAGTCATACCGATGACTCCGAATAAGGTGACGTACCACCCCATCTTGATCTTGCACATTCTTTGACTCTCTAGTATCCATCGTTTCCTCTTTGTGGATGAGTGTGAGGACGCACGCTCTCGCATATTCCCTTTAAGTGAGGGTATTTTCCATTTACACATAAAAAGATTTCTCTATGATCCCTCTCATGCAATATATTTTCATCTTTAAAGCTCCTTTCAGGATCATCGAAAGTGTATCTACCTCCATGACAACGTGCTATATGACGACTTACTCCATTCTTTAGGTCCGAAATAGGAATTTCGTTCGAAATAGGACTTTCATTATATTTCAATTTTGTATATTCCTTTCGGGAAATGGATGAGGATGGGTTGTACAATATTTAGTTGGCGAATTATGGTACTCTTCATGCAAATGAATAAACCATATATTTCCCACATTAAATCCAATTTGCTTTAGTGCTTCCAAATTGTCTGAGATAAGCCCATGTTCTCGAATTAAATGACGGAACACTCCTCCATCTTTAAGATTTTCCACTTCGTCACAAAACTCCTTATCCATTTTACCATTACTCCTTATACCTCCACTCCCCCCACCCCGGATGGCTGTGAACAATAGGAATTTGATATCCTTCCATACATCCGAAGGTTCCGTGCCGAATGGCATGCAGATTTCGGTGGAAGTTGTAATAGAGCAACATTGCCTCCTTAGTCTGCAGAGCCCCGACGGGTATATTGTGCGCATAAAAAAGATGACTAAAGAGAGTAGGACCCTCACCTAAATGAGATTGCATCTCCTCTGCGACATCTTTGGTTACCTTTCTACTCATCGTGCTGGCCATTCTTTCATTCCGGGGTGGTCATGCTTCACGGGAGTCCTACTTCCTTCTGAAAAAATCTCTTCATTAAGGTACTGATGCGCCGTCCGATGATCCCTTATGAGAAAAGTGAGATCCCCCCCTGTCATAATAAAAGAGACATTATGGCATTCAAAAAGGTGTCTCACTACTCCATTTCTAGTGTAAGAAGTTGTAGTCATGGTGCTGTCCATTCTTTCATACCTGGGTGAGAATGAGTAATAGGTTTTTCATATCCGAACGCATAGCCGCTCGGTATATCGTTAATTTCATGGAAATGACGATGGGTTTCTATAAGAAAATCATAATTCGTCGCAAAGGGGATATTATGTGCCATGAAGAGATGTCGCTGAACCCCACTATAATCATTCAGCCAATCTGTACGAGGCATACTTATCCTTTTTATCTTCTTAAATGACTGTCCCACCAAGTCTACCAGAGACGAGGTGGGAAGTCAACTTAGTTAAATTATGGAACTCGTACTACTTTGTGGTACCCTTAGCCAACCGATATGCTACCCTGCGAGTACCCTTCACTGGCTGAGTCTGAATGTTAACCCCTAGAGCACGCAACTCACGCACTCTACGTGGTCCATCCTCTCCACCAATGCCACCGAAACGCAACTCCTGAGAGTCTACCCAGCGCTTATTGGTCTTGAGATAATTGTATACATCATAAATACAGGTATTTTCTTGAAGTCCTCGCACTCCATTTTCAACCGACATAGATTTAGTAGTTGTAGCAGCCAATATATTCTCCTTCACTCTAAGTGAGCATCTCGGATGAGAACGCTCTTCTTACAGTATAGCGGCGAATATGTCAACCGTGCCGGGTTAGAAAATTTCTCTTCCCCCAATGTACCCATTGGAGTAATTAGCCAGCTCGTTGAATATCTCCTCATCAGTAGGAGAATGCCCGAGAGCATGGCTCAGACGCCTCTCTAGGCTGTCTACAATTTCTGCTGCAGATGCACCCACGTAAAGTTTTCCGTTACGTAGCTCCACGGTATCACTCTGAGAGCTTTTACCTGCGCCCTTGTCGTAGTCGTGTTCAAAAATCTCTAATTTACGTGTAGCCATGATATTCCTTTCTTTCCTATCTCATCTCTCATGATATCACAGAAATAGGATAAAGTCAAATTGAGTCGTGCTAGAAATTAAGAGGACTATAAGGATGCCCATTGGGGCGAGCTGTGTCCAGTAATCTGTAATATTTATCCATTAAATCCTCATGTGCTTTATTAAAGCCATAAGCATCAAATGTATGAGCTAGTTGCTTGAGCTTGTCTTCATAGGGAAGTAGCTCATCTTCCGTAAACTTGTTGCCGTGAGGAACATCGGGATTAGCCCAAAATTGACTAAATGGCGACCGAGGTGGCTCCCATCCTCGAAAAGTATTTCCATGATCTATGCCACGCACTTCATCGGGTGCATCATGAGGAACAATCCAATTGTAGTGCATTCTATCTGTATTAGAGATAAGAGCGTCCAACAATCCTAAGCGCTTTCCTCCCTTGCGCATTACCTCAGGAGAAGCCTGGATCAGGGGATTAGAAGAAGGCTTGTACTTTACGCCCGCTCGACCTTCAAAAAAGGGAGATTGAACTTCAAATTGCGCATTTCCTGAAGGGAAGGTAGCTAAACTCTCGCCAATGGGAGCCCCAATGGCTTTCCCCACATGGGATGCAAGAATCTCCTTAGCTTGATCTTCTTGCCTGGACAGTCCTTTAGCTAGAGTCACCGCTCCATTCACATGATAAAGACGATGAACGTATTGGTTGTTTTTTCCCCCACTCAAACGTTCTACGTGTTGAACCGGAGAAGCAGTCGCTCCCTCAAGAGGTATAAAGAATGATCTTTTGTCTGCTACTCCTTCTTTTACGAAAAGTTCATCCAAAAGAAAAACACTCATGACTTATTCTTCTTCCTCGTTTAGACTTAAGAATTGTGCTTTAGTCCAATCTTTTTGAGTCGCATACACACTCAGCTTTTGTGCCTTTTTGGGTGGCTTCTGTGCTTCCTCTTCAGGATTAATTCCATAATATACATGTAAGCGTGACATTAGAAGATATCCTCCGGATCCATCGGTCCTAGTGAACCAGGATTGGGCCGACGCCCTGTTCCTAGCGAACCACGATAGGCTTTGGTTAATTCATTTAGACGAGATTGAGGATAAAGATCCTTTTGGTGACTCCAAATAATTGCCTGCACCTGCATAGGAGAGTAGCTAGTGCCATGCCTCTTGTTAAATGTCTTAGTTACCGAACGCACTGCATCACTTGCAAAAGGATGCAATCCTAATGAGGCTCCTTGAAAAGAAGGACTAGAGCTGAGATTAGTTTTCTCTTTAATATGGACTAGGCGCTTTCCTACTTTTTTATCCTCAGTGAATCCATTAGCTAATGCACGTAACATGTGCGTATCAATAGTCACATCATTCCCATTATGTACAGGGTCCGCAAGGTTATTAAAAAAACTACGTACCTTGTTTCCTCCAAGTTGCTTATCTACCTCCTCAATAGGATTGGGGTGCCCCTTGGTAGATTCCAGTAAGTATTTAGCCTTTTCAAGTTGAAGAGGATAGCCTTTATAGGCTGCACTATTAATGTCTCCATTTTCAATGAGATCTTGAGCAGTCTTTACATTATGCCCCCATTCGGTGCCAGGAGACAACATTGCAACTATGCCATGATAAACATCTGGATGTATGTCATGAGCCCTGGCAAATCTTTCTCCCTCATCATGAGCATCCTGATACCAACTAGCTCCTACTCTACGATGCTCCGGAGATGCATTCTCTAGAAGATCCATCAAATTACGCTTAGCTTTACTAGGAGTAACCTCTAGATTAACTAGATGTTGACGTGCCTTGGCCTTAATAGAATCAGGCAAATCCTTCTCGGTTAGATCAAAGCCCCTTAATCCATCCTTAGAGGTGGTTCCTTGGGCTGGGAAAAGAGAAGAAGGAAGCCCTGGAGAAGGCTCCCTTAGGGGCATAGCTATGCGCCAAATTTCTGTGTTCATATTTTATCTCTTCTCATATTTTTAATATATTAGGAACGAAAACGTCTGAACGCTCGAACAGGTACCCCATCTCCATTATCATCCTCATTAGAAACCTGAGTTTGATCCATAGGGTCTACAGCCTCTTTGATGATTCCAGGATCCTCTCCTTCTCCATCACCAGAAGAGGCATCATCATTACCATTATAGGAGAATTCATCTGCATCTGAGTTCATGTCTGCTGTGTAGGCAAACCTTCCTCCCAGTTTCTCTTCAATGGTTTGTTCCTTCTGATTCTCTTTATCACGAGGTTGAGGGACTGCACTAAAATGCACAGGGTCCCCATCTACCCCAGCAGTCCATTGGTCATTCCTCTCTTTAATGGAGAATCGAAATCCTCCACTAATGGAGGGACCTTCTGAGTGAAGAATCGTTAGCTCTGCGCTAGGCTCTTCTTTATAGGTGACCTTATCTACACGTACATACGCAGTCCACGGATCATGGCGACGCAAACAATTGCATCCAAAGTGAGCACGATAAATTTTCCCCGCATCGAGGTGTTGAATGATAGCTTGCTTTCTTACGGCAACTCTTCTTTTTACTAACATTAAATTCCTTCTTCTTCATGAGAATGTTCGTACTCATGCTTGACATGATCCCTTTTATGAAAGGCAGGAAGGCGTCTTCTACTAATCAACTCAAGATGCTCTAAGGGCTGCTTATGCTCGCCATCTATTAAATGATGAAAAAGCTCACTTCCATGAGGATATGAAGCAGTTTTAGATGCGCCTCTACTGGGAAGACGACGAAGAGAGTGATTATCTAGTTGATGCTGTAATCCAGATTCGTCCTGAACATATACATGCGCTCCGTCTCCTACATCTCCAATTAACTTTACCTTGGTGCCTTTAGGAGGTCCCATAGGAAGGTTCTTGGATATGGGATCACGATAATCTACACTATGCGTAGGAGTGAAACCAGAAGGATCAGCAGCTATTTTAGTCTTTTTTTTTAGGGGATCAGAAGAGCCATACTTGCTCTCCATCATAGCTCTGAATGCCTCTTCAGCCTTTTCTTTAGAAGGATGACGAGATAGAACCTTCCCAGTACCTTTTTGCGTAATTACCCACTGATCTCCATCTTGATGGATGTACTTATATTTAGAAGTCTTCCATTGTGTATGGAGAGCACGCACTAGCTTAGCTTTAGAATCCGATACGCTCCCCATCTTGCGATAGGCAATATCGGTAAGAACTTCATCAGCATAGGCAAAGCGAGAAAGTAATTCTTCTTCAGTAGATGCATTCATCAAGAAGGAACCGAGAGTTTTCTGCACCTCAACTTGAGCCAGGAAAAGACTCTTCCTGGCAACTTTGGTATCAAAAGATACATCAGTGCCAGGAAAGTCTAGAGAGGAAATGGTCATTAAGTTTTCTCACATTCTATTTTGTACCATGCTGTTTGATAGGGACACCGCAGGTACGCTGAACAAGATACTTCACCTAATATCCTTTTTGGAGTTATTTATTACTGATAAGATTTTCTTCTTCCGTTCCATAAATCCTACGCAAACCTGCTCACACAGATTCACACGTACCTTTTACTCCTCGGCTCTCATTTCTCAGAAGTTCAAGTGTTTGGTTAAAAACATCTTCAAGTTGGTTGACTAATTCTTCTTCATTGTCTTCAATAGGATTAAATTCAAAAATCATCTGTACTTTAGCCATTTTTCCCTCTCGTTTTCAAAGAATCTATTTCTTTTTTCAGTGAATCTACTTCATTGCGTGTTGAGCTAAGATGACTACGGATAAGACGCCCATGCTTCATCATTGTTTGATGATTAACTGCATGCAACTTCTTCACTTCTTTATGGTTGTACTGTTGCCGATAAAGAAGAATTACCGCTCCGACTGCAGATACTACATTGGTGAAGTTACCAAAGCGTAGCTCTCCTACTGTTGTCCCAAATATTCCAAACGCTCCCACCAATCCAATACCTAAAATAATCAGCAGGAAAATGAAAATAGGGTGAGCAGTTATATAGATATAGGGACGAAAAATCCAATGATCCATCCAATCATACAATTGATCTAGATGAGCTTTCATATGGATCCTTAGTATTTAGGAGGATTTATTGCGTGAAAATAGATTGCCAAATTTGCTGGCTGTACAGCCGTAGAGTCTCTATCTGGAATTAGACCCATTCTTTCAAGTCCTCGTGACACCTGAGATGAACATACCATTCTGCCATACGTACCTACAGATAGGTGTAGGCCAGTAAGATCATCTAGTCCGTCTGCGGGGATAGAAAGCCATCCATAACCTGAACCTAGCGTCCAATTCCAGAACTTAAGGGTTTCAGCTCGCAATACTGGATCAGCATCTACTGAGATGACACAATAAAGATCCTCTTTGAATGCAGAGAGGTTGGTAAGAATAGAGCCTTTAGCCGTCTCTTGAATAACCACAGCATTGGCGCCTCCCTGCATAACTCCCATTGCGTGATCGCACCATGCTCCTGGCCTGGTAGAAGAACGCAGCCATTCTCCAAAACGAATTCCCATCCCTGGTAAGACCGAGAAAAAAGACCCAGTTAGATGTTTAACCAATATTACATCTGTTGGTTGAGTATCTAAACAACTCTCACCAGGGGGGAACCATCGAACTGTGGATGGAGGGACTACCGCACTAATTTTCTTACTCATAGGCTAAGCCTTAGGTGCAGGCTTAGCAGGACTTGCATTCTTCAAGGTGTGATGGACAAATAGACCAGTGACAGCACCAAGAAGGGCTAATACAACTGCATGAACTGACATTCCTGAAACAGTGCTCAACTGAACTGCAGGAATATTAAAAAGCTGCAGAACGAAAAGAGCTGCAGAACCTACACTAAGTCCAGTTGCAACTACAGTACGATCCCACAATTTCTTGAAAAAGTTAACCATATTATTTCATTACCTTTCATTATCTCAGCCCATCACTCTAGGATGGTACCTCTAGTATAACGTCTCTAAAAAGAAACCATTCCCTAGCTATACCAAGAACTTACATCTGGAATAATTTCTTGTCCCCCAGCTGCTTGTGGAGTATCACGTAAAGAGTATTCTCCTGCAGGACTCTTCCATCCCGTAGGATCATTTTGATCCTCACTGCCAATATCATCTACCCGAGTATTTGCAGATTCAGGACTCATACCCTCTCCAATCAACCCCCCTACCCCTTCATCAGTCATCCATTGCTCACTGGCTAAGCGATGAGCCACAGGGAAGGGCATATACGGGTCTTCTCCCAAGATATCTCCTTGAGCAATGATGCCTTCTCTATTACCTTGAGGGTCCGGGTCTTGATTAGCAAAGCCTGTAGGCTGAGGGCCAAGAGAGCCTAGGATAGGAGCAAAAAACTCTAGGTCCTGATAAGCTCCCGTTACAATTCCACACTCTCCACAATGAGATGCAGCATCTTCATCGTCATATTCAATATGGGAAGAACCACAAGAAGGACACTTCTCACGGTCATCACTTTCGAAATCTTTATTAAGGAGATGAGAATCATCTTCATCTATATCTTCTTGACACCCACATGTATCGCAGGCAACTCTATTTGTTGCGGCGATATGAACTGTCAATCTCCCGAATTTACATACTTGACACATTAAGGGAGAACGAGAAGATTGTTTCTGACGAAGATATTCACTTTCAGGATCATCGTCATCTCCTTCATCATCATCTTGCACCGCTGTATCATGAGGATCATGGGCTCTATAAAACGCATCCATATCCCCATCAAAATCATCAGCAACACCCGCAGTTTTTACCTCATCACTAGGAGAGAATTCTTCTACTTCCCAAAAACCAGGGTTCTCCCAACCAAAGCCACATGAGTTACACTTAAATCGGTTCTTAGAGGTAGACTTTACTTCAAAGCTTCCACAATTTAAGCACGCAGGCTCATATGCTGTAGCTCCCTCTTTTACGACATCTGTATTTCGGTTCCATTGGAGCTTATTGTAGACATCTTTGGGAGTAAGACGAGTAAATTCACCGTCTTCCGTCAAAGAAACTGTAACTTTATTCTTAGTGTATTCTACCTCGACTTCTGGTAAGTACCCAGCAAAAAGACGCTCTAATGACTGAATGACTGCTGCTCGTTGATCGGGCAACAGGGATTCATTAATTACAACATCGAATACAGTTTTCTTTGCCGTACGAGGACGCCGAGTGAAAGTACGCATACTTAAAACCTTTGCTAAGAATGATTGTGCCCATGAGAAGAGCCAGGAGGGAAGAACGAGGCATGGACCTCAGGCTCTTCAACAAGATGAGAAAAGATAAGTTGACCGAGGTTTTGAGAAACCACACTTTTGGTTTGAGAAATTGCATCTTCCCCGTCTGCATCTGGAGGATATGCAATAAATGCAGTAGCTTGACGAATCAGAAAAAGCCCTGAAGAAAGCTCTCCAAATAGAGGAACTTCTTCCATACCGGCTGCGTACATACCAATATACACTTCAGCATGAAAAGAACGAGGACATACGGGACAGTCATACTCCAACTGCCACATATGGGTCCCCTTTTCGGTCCACTTTCGCAAATCAATTATGCGAGGATTATCCATTATTTATTGCATCCTTTCTGTAGGAGTAAAGTGCCTATCAGGAAGTGTACCATGAGTGAGGGACAAACGCAACCTGAGCTATTTATACCCACAAAGTAGTAGGACCAAAATAATCTTCCATATCTTGAGTAATGGATTCCTTGTGAGCTACGGCTGCAGTCTTAGTAGCATTTTTACGAGTTCTATTAGCAGCAGATAGTTGAGCACGTTCTTTTTCAACGTTCTCAACAAATCCCTCTATTACCTTTTCCCTCACAGAAGCTTCTCTAATGGGAAGAGAGTCTTGGAAAACATGATAAAGAGCAGCATCTTTGGTAGCCTCTTTAGATTGAAGCAGTTTCTCATCCTGGTCTAGTACCCAGAGACGAGCACCTAGTGTAACGTAGGCATCCCAATTCATATTTTGAACTTCATCTACTACTTTTTTAGCTTCTCGATAAAGGAATGTTCCATCGTCTTCCCCTAATTCCGAATTAGCAGTGAGAGAAGCGTAGTTCTGGGCTACAACTCCTCCCGGCAACGACTGGTAATATTCCTGCATAGAGAAATCAACATATTCAGAAGCTACCTTTGTCAGATCATTCTTTTCTAATTCCAAGTGAGAGGCTATGGTTCCTAGTGTCGCCAATTCTCTTTCATCTAGACCGACATGAGAAGCAGTGCGTCTTACTTCTTTGATACACTTCTCTAGAGTGTCCAGACGGTTCGAGATAGACTGAGAATCCCCCTTGAACCAAGTATTATCAGAAAGAACTTCTTGAGCATTTCTTACAGATGCGCTGACAAATCCCACTCCTGAATCTTCATAACTTGGGGGCATAGACTTACGCAATGTAGGATCTCCTTCAGTATTAGGATCGTATTCGGAAGGATCAGCTTCCTGAGTAGACTTGTCCGGAGAAAGCATATCATTTGGCTCATTCAATCCCCAATGGCCTCCTCTAAATATCGTGCGAGCTACAGGATTTCTCTTCAAGTCCTTCTCATCCTCATTAATAGGCTGAATATTCTGAGGGGCAGATTCTTGAGCATTTTCGGTATAAAAGCCAGCTTCGTCAAAGCCATGTAGATAATCATCCGAGAGAACAGCCATATTCTCATCCATTGGATCATCATTAGAGCGGTCCAAATAACCCTGACTGTAAAGGTCCGAGCTAGTTCCCAATACTTTACGGTAAGTATCCACTCCCCAATGATTATTGGCCGTTGCAGCAGAGGGAGGAGGGCTACTATTGTTCTGAAGAGAAGGATCAAGAGAGTCCGTAGTAGTATTCATCTGTGCAGATGGATCAGCTAAAGCACTAGAAGGATCCACTCCAGGCATAGTCATAGGCATCATATCGAAATTGTCAGATACATTATCTGTAGAAAGAACATAAGAAGGCATTTAGAAGTCTACTTTCATAAATTATGAAGCGGGGGAAGAAGGAAGAGCTGCAGTACCTACAGTACCCTCTTGATTAAGAAGTGTTTCAAAAACTGAGAAGGGTATATAGAAGTACCCTCCTTGCCCCCATGCTGAGGACCAAGAATTAGCACATTTAAGAAGATTTGCCTGAGGATCAATTCCTAGACATTCTATTTCATGCCCCCCTCGAATAGTGGCTGTAGGAGGAAGTTGCACTACACCATTAGAATCGGGAGAGTCAAAACTATCGTACCAGTTAATCCCCAATATACAGGGACCATAACTGCTAAGAGTAAGGAAGGTTTCTTCCACAGTGAGAGGATAATAATAGCTTGTTGTGTATCCAAAATGAATAGCAGTTTGAAGAGCAGCAGCTCCAGTAGAACCCCGGTCATCAGGAGGGTAAGGAGCACCTAATCCATCTATAGTAGTTTCATATTCATAAAATGTAATAGTTTCGGCCTCATCAAGAGTACGTCCAGCTACATAAAAGGGAGCGGTTCCAAAGAGCCCTATAGTAGCTTGAGCTGTACAACTGCCGAGTGAGCCTTGGTTAAGAATAGGAATAAACCTATTCCATTCTTGAGCTTTTACTTGAGCATTTGCGGGAAGAACCGGAGTAACTGGATTAGCTGCAATATCTTCTGGGGTAATATAGATATGGCGACCTAAACGCTTACCGTCTACTACTCTCTCATGAAGAATACGCCTATATTCAGTTTTGAAATCAGTTATTAAAGCCATATCAAAGCCTCCTAGTCAATAGGACTAGGAGGGTCTGATTTTACATATTATTACAAACTTAAGAGGAATGGAGAAAGATTTCGGACTGATGAATAGATTCAGTCATCTTTTCAAGACATTCTTCTAGCGTGTTTGCATCGTCCTGAATGACAAACGCCCCATCCTGAAACAGGATATACTTCCAGTACCAGGAGTAATGATGAAGAAAAATCACCACATCCCATGGATAGGATTTTTGCAAGCAAACTGCTACTCTTCCCTCTTCCGAGCCATGGTAGTGAATATAAAAATGCCATCCAGCTTGCAAAAGACTCTTCACTGTATCGTGGGAACGCTTTGGCTGGAAAAACCTCTTAACTGCCAGAGAAATCAAAGATAATTTGTTGATAAGCGGACTCATTCTGGATCCTTTCTTCTTCTTCTGTGGACAACTCTTTTAAAAGCTGATTTAACTGAGTAATAATATCCAGATACCCACCCCATTCCAAAGAGGTGATAACTCCCGATGTTCGCCCCAATAATGCTTTTAACTCTTCCAGAAGAAATTCAACTGCTACCGAAGCAGTTTTGGTGGAAGAATTGTACTTGACAATATCTCTCCATGCTTCGTTAAATGCATGCTGTTCCTCACTATTCAATTATCTACCTCGACTTATTCGATTTGCCATCCCTCCATAATAGGGACGGGCATTATTACGATTCCCTTTAGAGTAAAATTCAGTAGCCTTGAGCCTCGACCCTCCTAATTTTTCTCGTGCACTATCTTTGCCTGTAATGGTACTATGATAGCCTCCTTGACCCCCTACTGTCAACTCAGCACTACCTAATCTTTGACGCATCTCTAGTCGTCTAAAATTATCCTCCAGGAGAAGGTCTACTAGATGTACCACTGTATCAGACAAATCTTTAGTTGTCAAACCACCAATTTGTTGGCGATCAACCTTCCCATTTGTCAACTGCAGAAACTTCAATTCATCGGACAGCAGGCACGTATTATTTTCCCCAAACTCATCCGGGAAGGCATGCACCCATCCCATCCCAATAGCTGCCTTAAATCTTTCATAACAACGCATATTGGATTTGGCTGTAGCCACCTCTTCCGACACTCTAGCCTGATGTCCTACCTCACGCAATACCTTCTTTAGTCGCGGAATAGTGACAAACGATCCATACTGGTCTAAAGTTATAAATTGAAGAGTAGGGAAATTCAAAAAAGTGTCCAGAAGGTGTTTTTCAATTTCATTATAATCTACTTGGTGATCCTCGAATTGGTAAGGCTTCCATACTTTGTTCCAGTCCACTATGACATGATACCATTCTTCCCCCGTCTCATCAGGAATCTTTTCGCAGTGAGCAATAGCTGCAGCAAAATTAGCTTGAGTGTGAGATGGGTCAATATGACAACGATAAGTATATCTCATCTGCCCACGATCAACAGGGGAAAGAGTTCGCATACTAGTGCCATCCCAAAATGGTTCAAAAATCCTATCTACAATTTTAGGATTAAGGTACGCATTAATTACCTCAGACCATTGAGACATTCTTTCTACGGAGAAAGTCTGTGGATCTCGGGACTGCAGCAATTTCATTTGTTCATCGTACCTCTGAGGAGCATCTTCGAATACTTGGCCAGTCTTTTCAGGTTCATCCCAGTCCTTGAAAGGATCCCATGATGTTAGCTGAATAGCTAGCATGTTGGGATAAAGAGGAACAGCCTGATCCATTGAGGTTTCTAAAGCATTTTCATAGAGCTGATAGGCTTTGCCAATTTTGGTGTATGGCGAAGTTGGGACATAGATAAACCCATCTTTCTTGAACTGGTCAAGTGCAGGCGTAATAGCGTTGTAAACCTCTTCCGCAGTACGAGGGCCATTGAGCCCTCCTTGCATGTGAGCCATCTCGTCAAAGATTACTGAATACACAGCAGCGCCACGACTAGACGATGCATTAGAAGATACAGGTTGGATTCGGACAGAGGCTATTCTGCGGTTCAGTCGAATTCCTTGAGCCTCAAGTTGAGCAATCTTACGAATATCTGCAGGAGTACGCAAATATAATGCTCGTTCTCCAGACCCTTCGTCCAGATACTTATGGAAGCATTGGGAGTTAATGATTACGTTTGCAATGTCAGCAAATTGCTGTTTGGTGGCCTGCTCTACGTTCGTAGCTACGGTGTAGATGTAAATATCTTTGTCTGGGTCAATATTGTAATAATCTTGAGGGCTATCTAACTTGAGAAGATTCCAAGCTAAGTACGCAGTGATTACTCCCCCTAGATAACCCTTTCCTCCACGACGCCCTGTAATATTGACTACTTCTCGAAAGTGAGAATACCCATTGGCTTTAAGCCAGTTTACTCTTTTCCAAACATCTGGAGAAATCCCTAAAGCTAAGCCCGAGGGATTAAAATTCGTTCCCCACTCAGTGATTACATCTTTCTCGTACTCCGTCATATTCTCTATCTCAAGAAATATGAGCTTTAAGAGTGCTTTTTGACGAGGATACAATCGGTGACCTAGATAGTCTGGTCTTTCTACAAAGTCACAAATAGGAATTTTGACAGGTTGAGGAGTCAATGCATCAACAGCCTGGGTATACAAATCCAGGTTGGCATTGAGAATTGTCTCCACATTGCGTTTTGTTACTCTAGGCATTTATTCCTTTTTGTTTCTTTTGTGCCCTCTTTCTTCGATCTTCCCACACCTCATCTGCAACACCCTTCTGAATCGACCAGAAATATTCTTCTACGTCGATAGGGCCTTTTCTATCTACTATCTCGATAATAGGAGGCTCTTCGGTAAGTTCAGAGCGCAAGGTGTCTACTTCTACGACAAGACCAATTTTGTCAAACTTTTCAATAGCTTCTTTACGCAAAGACTGAGTATTGGCGAATGTCTTAGGACGATCTTGATATTTAATACCTAGTTCCTCAAAAATTTTCAGAGCTTCCATCAACTCATTGTCGGTTAACTCAAAGCGCTCATCTTCAGTCTTAGGAGCATTACCTAGATCCTTGAGTGCCTCTTTCACCAACGCTTCCGCTCTATCACTTGTGTCAGGTCTAGGTAAGGTTCTAGCGCTCTCCACAATATCTTCAGGACGAATCCCTTCAAGTTTTTCTGGATCAGTTTCAAAGCCGGGGGTAGTCATTATGGATTCAATTCTCCTTGAGGTGTAGAACTACGAGCATTTTCTATTTCTTGCACAATTAGTGACCATATTTCAGGTGTAACATGTTTCTTGACAGCTTCCAATACTACATTGAACTTAACAATTACATCTTCCACCTTGGAATCTTCTTCACTCACAGTTTCTAACTCATGAAGAAGTTGAGATGCCTTGAGAGTTTGGTCGATGTTTGGAATTTGCGCCTTAGCTACAATTTCTCCAAATCCTATCTGTTGAACCATTTCTAGAACAGCAGCATATGTGAGAAGATTATCGGTTCCTTCAATAATCTTCTTTCCCCGTTCTCTGGCTCTTTTTTCAATAATCTCTCGGGCAGCTAATCTGTCAAAGGGAAGATGTTGTTGTTGGTGTTGACGAATAGCACTGTAAGAAATTCGGTCTTGTTGAGGAATATTCATTTTATCTTGCAATGGGTTGAGAAGTCTAGAGACTTCAGCGTAAGAATGTCCATCTACAAGCAAACGATCCACTAGAGTTTGAATCTCTTGAGGGGCTCGACATATTGAGCAACGAGAAGACTTGTTATAGGAGTAGATTTCTCCATCTATCTTTTCGTTTATTACCTGAGTAATAGGATGAGGAGTTTCAAAAATTTCTTGAATTTCTGCTCTAGTCGTCATGAGAAAGACCTGGCTTCCTATTACTTTCTCGATAAGCTCGGGAATATATTCCTCTACGAGCTACCGCTAAGAGTTCTACGTTGCCATCTTCAGCATAGACTTCTCCGTCTCTACGTCTTTCTAATTGAGAACGAGATAGATATCCCTCTTCTTTCATCATTTGATGACTCTTCGTCTTACGATTAGATGCTAGAATGCGTTCGGCAATAAAGTCTAGTTGCGTAGAACGAGGCCATTTATAGAAATCCTTATGCGGAGTGATCCCATATTCAGTTAGCATTTCCTCTATAGACGGAGGAGGAAGAGCACTAGCCATTAGTCTACTTCTTTCTTATTGTAGTAAAGGCGTACTAATGTCTTGAGCCCCATTCTCTTGTACAGACCTGCGGGAGAAGACCATTTGGCATAGTTCATGTACTTAGCGGCATCTGTTTCTTTCAGTCCCTCTAGACACATCAATGTAACAGCCAAACGTTGACGCTCTGGAAGGTTCTCAATTCCCGTGAGAAGGTCCCAATAGTTAATGACTACTCCATTATCAAGAGTAATCTCATCTATGCCAGTTTCTTCGAGCAGAGCTTTGAATTCATTGTAATGTTTCAAGACACTCTCTAAGAGTTTCCAGGTCATCTCCCCGGACTTCATGATATTTTGTTTACGTACCTGGCGAGGGCGATCACTCTGTGGGGCATCATTACTAATTTCCATAGCTGTCTCCATTTTTTTCTCTTAGTTCTTTAATCGAAATAGTTTCTATAAAATCTCCTACCCGTAGTCCGTATTTTGCATTTCTTTTGTTCTCATCAGGCATTTTTATCACCTATCCATGTATTTTTTTGACGAGCTACGATATTGATTCCAATAGCGTCATAAACATCATAAGGAAAATCATCTTTAAGATTAGGATAGAGTGAGGTAATTTTATCTTTTACCAGTTGTTTAGTGATATCTTTGGTTGATCCCATAAGAGTCTTATGCCACGCCTGTGGCGTAATAGCACAATAAGGGAGGGAATTTTGAAACGTTAAAACCTTTAAAACATCGGCAGTGGCTATTACCAAGTCTCGACTTCTAAAGGAAGCAAAAGAGGGAACAATTTCCCATGCTACATGCGTAACTTCATATTCAACCAAAAGATTCCCCAAAAGGGGAATGAGGTATTGCATATGATTATTACATCGCATATGAAATTGAAGAGGCTTAGGAATAGGTTCGGTAAGAAACTCACAATGTACTAAAGAAGTGTCAGATGTAATGGCAATTCCGACTTTAGCTACTCCAGGGTCCATACTTAAAATATTCATATAACTATAATAGCAACTATTTACTTTCCTAATGCGGCAAAGTAATTTTCGTACTCTAGTCTTTGAGGACATCCATTATGAGCAGCCGAAACTTGCCCTTCGCATTTGCATCTTAAGCCAGAAACATCATTGTTTTCTACGGCTTCTCTTACTCTAATCCATTTCTGATAAAGATTATCTAGAGCGTGAGGGTTAGGGTAGACTGGGAAGTCTTTCATTTTATGAGGAGCACTTTTCTCTAAATAGAGTACAGAACCTAGATCCCGAGGCTTCTCTTCCAATAAGTCCATATATACCTGAACCTGTAAGACATGAGAAGGATCAGCCACTATTGGCATCTTGCTGCAGGTTTTAATGTCTATAAGCGGAGTCTGTCCGGAGGGGAGAAAAGCTCTACGCACATCACAACTACCTGATACACCGAGCTTCTGTTCCTTGAAGTAAACTTCGCATTCTTCCACAGTAGTGAGGCCAATATGCACCATCATAGATTGTAGCATGGCATGAAGAGCAGACCCTATTTGCCATGCCATTATGACTGATGGAGTGACTATTTCTTTTTTGAGATATGGCCCATAAGAGGGATGTTTTTGATAATATAAGTCTAAATCATTAGCTTTGATATCTGAGCTAGGATGAAAACGATTATTCCAGGGATGGAATTTCGAGTTATGAACTCGAATAGGGTATTCCGCAGGCCAATCCTGTCGTAAAATAGCCTCCTCCAGGTAGGGAGTGACGAGACTTCCGTTGGTAATACTATCTAGAGTACGAGTAAGTTTACTGACCATCCGGGAATGCCTTTTGCAATAGCTCTAGATAGTCTTCTTTCTTGACTACCAAATAATCTCCTAGATTTGCAACATTAGAAGGAGAAATAGAGTGAGGTGTAGGAAGAGGATTTTCAGAAGGCCCATAAAATCGAATTGCTAATACAGGTCTTTTGCTAAGTCCACGACACAAAGATTGTTCTTCAACTTTTTTAAGTAATTCGAGCCCTAATCTATAGGACGAGTTTTGTGTACATTTAGCTTCTACAAAAAGCTGATAGTCCGTACCATCGTCATATGTGGCTACATCACCTTTTTGGTGTTTAGACCCGGATGCTATAGTCCTAAACGAATTAGGGATGGATTGCTGAATTTCTTTCTCGTGACGGTTAGCAAGATCATGTATTTTACTCATCTCCATCCCCACCTTCTTCTTCATCCACTACATCTGGTCCTTCAAATTCTATGGGAGGCTCAGTATTCTCCACGAGAACGGCTCCATCTTTCTTGAACATAGATTGAACTTCAGATGAATATACGTCCATAAGACCGTCATCTTTTATCTTCTTGAAAAAAGGATCCCTTCCTTGGACTTGAATATTGTTCCAGTAATAGTAAGGTCCTCTGCGTTCAACTACACCGAACAAAAGCCCAAGTCTACACCAGTCCTGCTCTGTATCAACCCCTACTCCATTAAACAAGGGACTAGGTTGATTATAGAAGTTTACTGTTCCTTCTCTTTGTGTTCCAAAAGAATTCTTGACCCCTTTTACACTAATAGGAAAACCTACCTCTATTTTTTCCCCGGAGAGATTCACTCCCTTGAAATGCTCCTTTTCCGCAGCTGGACGTAGATAGAGTCTTACTGAGGTGTGGTGTTTTACAGCTCTTCCACCTGGAGTAATAGGCTGATTGTACCCGGACATGTCTTCTCTCATTTGATTGATGTAAATAACAGTAGTTCTATTGTTGTCAGCCAAAGGCCCCATAGTTCGCATATTACGAGACATAATGGCAGCATTTCCTCCCTGACGTGTCTTTGCATCCGAGAAGCGCAAAGATTCGTGGCTAGGGGCAGCTGCTCCTACGGAATCAAATACTACAGCAGCCGTATCACCCTGGTCAATAAGTTCATGCATGATATCAGTAGCTTGCTCTCCATCATCAGGAGTAGCAACATATACAGACTTGGGATCTAATCCAAGCTGAATAGCCCAACGCTTATTGAAACGATGCTCTATGTCTATATACGCTACCTTGCGCTCTCCTCCATAGAAGTCATAGCAATCCTTCAAAAATAGATATGAGAATGAGGTCTTTCCGGAATGCTCTTTACCAAACAACTCAATGAGCTTACCCTCAGGCCATCCTCCAATTCCTAAAATATACCCTATCATTGGTGAAAAACAAGGGATTGCTCGTACATCCTCTAGGTCACTAGCCAACTGGATTATCGGCTTCTGAGCATGCACCTTCATGAACTCCTTATTTAATCTCTCAGCCAATGTAGAGAATCGAACTTTGCCAGTATCAACCATTTTATTCCTTTATGTAGTAAGTAACATCATCTTCTTCACAGCTAAACTGTGATCTAATCTTTGTACCAAGAAAATTGCAGGAACACCTAATTGAAGGTCCTTCTTTATCTCTTCAAATTCTCCAGCAAATACAACCAGTTCTACCATATCATCTGTCATTGCCTCATCTAGCGAGGCCGTATCTTCGGTCACCTCCAGAAGAGGAGCCGACATTTGAACCTGTATGATTGCCATTTCCTTTCCGGCATTCGCTCCATTCTTAACTATCTTTTTGGTAATGCTCACAACTACTCCTCCTACTCGTGCCCTAGAGCCCAGGAGCATAGAGGTGAATCCCGAATAATCTGTTTCCTCCAGGAGGATGTCTGCATAACGAGTGAGGATGTCTTGACCTACCAAAACCCCTAATCTTTCTAACTCATGCTCTTCTCGGTGATTTACTCGTAGCTCTTCACACATGCACTCGAATTCAGTCAATTTACCTTCACATATAATGCAAGAGTTATAATGAAACGAATCTTTCGTCTTCCAATCTTTCCTTTGAACATGGTACTCATACAGTATATCCTGCATCTTAGAGTAGCCTGAGTGTTCAGGGGCAGTAAATGCTAGCGAATCCATAGCTCCCACCAGCGCTAACGAATAGAATGCTCTCTTATTGAGAATTCTTTTATCAACTCTCTCAACAATGTCCTGAATTGAGGTAAATGGACGAAAATCCTGTAATTGAGTGGAGGCAGGCGCCCATTTGATTTGCCCCAAACCATAGCGTATTACCCTATTTGCAGTCTGAGAAAATTCCATTCTAGATTCATTAATATCAGGACCCAATACATCAATTCCCATACGCCTACATTCTCGAATATATACGCTTGCACGAGATGGGTTTGTCTGAAGTAATGCTGTCATATATTCAGTAGGAAAGTGAAACTTCAAATATGCAGTCCAGTAAGCAAGAATAGCGTACCCAATAGAGTGACTAGCGTTGAATGAATAGCGACCATGAGCAGCCATTTCATCAAAGATAATTTCAGCTATCTCCTCACTCACTCCTTTCTGTGTACATCCTGAGATAAACTTAGGACGCTCTGCATTTAATTTCTCTGCATTCTTCTTACCGATGTAGCTTCTCATATCGTCAGCTTCGGCCGTGGTATAGCCAGCCATGTCGGTGCACAGACGAATACACTGTTCCTGATAAAGAAGACAGCCATACGTGGACTCAGTAATTACTTGATGGATAGGGTGAAGATATGTAGTCTCCCTAGAGCCATTCTTTCTTTGCACATATAGTTCAAAAAGAGATAACCCACTCTCAGGGTCTTTAGCGTCTAGAAGACCGGGACGATATGCAGCAATAAGAGCAGCTAAGTCTTCAATGCTTCTAGGGCGTAGGCGTACTGCCTCTCTTCTCAGACCAGCAGACTCTATCTGAAAACAGCCAATATTCTTTCCAGTGTCAATACTGTCCCATACCCCTTCATCTTCATAAAAAGAAGGAGACTGATATTGCCATTCGTAGAAGTGAGGGAAGGTAGAATTAACATTTGCTCGAATGGCTGCAAACGCCTTCATGAGAGTAGAGAGATTTCTCACTACCAGCATGTCCAGCTTTACAAATCCCTCCTTTTCCACATCATGCATATCCTGCTGAGTAACCCACTCGGAGGATCCATTGTCACGTAGCAGTGGGAGAGCCCCTATTAGGGTGTCCTTAGAAAAAACTACTCCTGAGGCATGGACACTGTTGTTTCTCAGGTGCCCTAAATACTTGGGAAGGTCTTTGAAGAGCTGTGGGTACTTACCAATCCAAGGCCCAAACTTGAAATGATAATCCGTATCCAGTGTGTCAATTTCATCTTCAGTGATAGCTAACTCTTCAATGGCCTTAGAAATGTCATTAGCATCCTTGAAATTAATCCCTTGAGCACGAGCAAGATCCTTAATTGCCATCTTTAATCCGACTACAGTGTATGTGCCAATAGATGCTACATTGTCAGCTCCATACTTCTTCTCTAAATATCCCCTCGCAATCACACGTTCATTTGCGGGAAAGTCAAGGTCAATATCTGGAAGACTTGTACGTCCAGGGTTAAGAAATCTCTCGAAGATAAGACCATATCGAATAGGGTCTATCTCTGTAATGCCTAGGCAATAGGCTACTAAAGACCCTCCCACAGAACCCCGAGAAGGGCCAACCAATAGACCGTTCTCCTTGGACCAACGAACTAGATCCTCTACTGTGAGAAAATATCCATCAAATTTCTTGGAGTTAATAACACCAAGCTCATAGTCTAAACGCCTCCAGTATCTCTCATGATCTTCCTCTGGAAGACGCTCGATGATTCTTTTGTTGAATCCCTCAGCCAACTTCTTCTTCAATTGACGAGAGTCTTCCTCAAAAGAACTAAAGAATACTGGCATATTCACTTCAGTTTTGATACGAGCATCTGCTTTCGCAGCAAAGAGTGCAGAGTTAGCTAGAGCCTCTTCTACTTTTGCTGCCGGGAGATAAGACAAGCGCTTTCTAATTTCGTCCTCCGAAGGAAAAGAAAGTTGTCCCTCGTCATGACGTAATCTCTTCTCGTCTTCAAGAGTCTTCTTCATACCAATAGCAGTGATTGTCTCATGCAGAATCCAATCCTCACTACGCAAATAGTGAGAGTCTGGAGTAGCCACGATAGGAATTGAGTATTCTTCTCCTAGTTGGATAACAGCTCTATTTACCTCTCTTTGTCCCGCAGACTCGTAAGGGATAATTTCCAGGAAGAAGTTGTCCTTGAATATATTCAATAGCCCACCGATACGTTCTACAGCCTTCTCCAGGCTGCGACTACCCTCCTTAGGGTTAAGGAACTTCCCTACACACCCTCCCATGCATCCTCCACTAATGGCAAGACCTTCTGAATATTTCTTCAGAAGGTCCCAATCAAATCGAGGATCACCATAATAAAGCCCCTCGGAGAATGCCATAGAAGAAAGAGCCCAAAGATTAGATAATCCTGTGTTGTTAAGTGCCAACACAGTCATATGGTCGTAGTTCTCACCCTTCTTCCCGGATTTATCAAATCTATTGTCGCAAAAATACCCTTCCATTCCAAATATAGGTTTGGTACCAGTTTTATCACAGGCATTCTGAAGTGTGAGATGACCTCCCACATTGCCATGATCCGTTATAGCCACAGCGTCCTGGTCTAATTCTATTACCCTGGCAACTAATTCCTCTATCTTGCTGGCGCCGTCCAGCTTGGAATACTCGGTGTGCACATGCAAGGCAGTATATGTCACAATAGTCCTTTTCTATCTTCTATATTATCAAAACCCTATTTTAACGAGAGAGGACTTTTTGAAGGGAGGATGATGAATGAGGAGCCAATTTTCAAAATTACGCACCTCCTCCTAGCCTACTCTTCAACTGTCCCCATGCATCATCTTCTTCCACTGGCTTAGGTGAAATAGCACTGAAGGAATGATTACCTGATGGTGTTCCAGCAGGAGCAGTAATCCCATACAAGAACTTGTCGAAATATTCCTTACTAGCCATACGAGACATGATTTCCTCAACCGGAGGAAGGTAAGGAGTATAGGAGTTCAGGTCAACCGAAGTGGGGACATTAGGCAAAACCATGTAAGAAGTCTGAAGATCCGAACCATTCCGCAATATTTCAATGTCTTGGTTCTTGAGGGACCCGTACTTATCGAACAGAGCGCCCACAGGCACCCAGAAGTTCTTTAATGACTGACTTACAATACCGACTGAAGGACGCTTCGTAATAACGCCATTCTCCTCTACATCCTCCAAAAGGTCTTCATAAACTGCAGTTCCAAATCCTCTCGGTCCTGTAACGGGAAGGGCAGTACGAATAACTGCAATCCCTACACCGATTTCTCTGGCCTTCTGTCCTTGTTGACATAGGTCACAGGGACGGTATTCAGGAGAACCTACTGATAGTCCCTGAGGGCAGACATAAGTTCTCTTGTTCCCATCAAATCCTGCAACGAAGCCATGCTGTTGAATAATTAAAATTTCATCAGGGTCAGTGAGAAATCGCAGAACCTTAGTTTCCTTATCGGCCCACCTTACCCATGTTGAAGTATCTCTCTTAGTTGGAGCTAATGAAGAAGCGTTAGCAATTCCTTTAGCAAATGACATATTGTTACCTATTCTTTCTGCCCATAAAGGGCCTTAGCTTGCAACTCATACCATCTATCTTTATTTATAATATAACAAATGAAGAAAGTTATATATTCCAATGATTGAAGAACCGAGTTGTCTGCAAAGAAGTATACCGTCCCATACGATGTTCGTGTCGCATAATTGACTGATTCATGAGAAAATCCAATACGAACGTCCTGCGTAATACCTAAATGATTAAGACACAACCCTACAGCATTGAGATAGTAAATCACCTTTTCATCTTCTACATCTCCCGTAAAATCTTTATAAAAACTATAACGATTCTTCTTCGGAGTTTTAGCTCTATCATTGACTAATTTCAGATTAAAATCTGATATATCATATAGCATTTGAGATGCAGATTCTTTTAGGGTTTCATACGCAGTAAAAACTTCTTCGAATTCTTTATCAGTGAGCTTTTTAGCTTTTAAGATTTGACGAAAAGCTTGCCTAATTTCCCAAGAAGATGGATAGTTCAAATTGGGATCGAAGCCCAGTTTTTTATAGTATCCTTTCCAGTCACTAATATGAAACGGGGAAACGTACTTCACTAGCTCAGCGCTATTAGACCAGGGAATACCTGGGGACCTAATTACCGGAGAAGATTCTCGACAAGGAAAGAGATGTGCCATCCCTTATATTATAGCGAATGTAATTACTTACATCTGCAATATCTGCAGGGTCCTTCCCTAATAGCGGAAGAACTACCTGTGTATGGGAGAAATCTTTAAGTCTATCCAGTAGGGAAAAGGTCGAACCGTACCCGGCTTTATCTCCGTCTGGAAATACCAGAATCTCCGGGAATTCTCGAAGTAGAGAAATCTGACCATCTGTTACTGCTGCTCCAAATGTTGCAACACAATTTCTCTCGCCATTAGACATTAAATACAAGACAGACAGCGGAGATTCCACCACCAACACAGGCTTATTAGGATCAATCTTGTCATAATTAAAGAGAGTATTCTTCTTTGGGAAGTTCACTGAGTGAATATATTTTGGAACCTGTAACTGAGGGGTATCCGGATACGTAGAAACAAATCTCATAGTCCAGCCGAGAAGGGAACCCTTAAAGAAATGAGGAACTACACATCTAATTACCTGATGTCCCACCTCTTCTCGTGTGACAGCGCCAGTCTTCATTTCTTGTTGAATTGCGGAAGTTATCCCTCTTTCCTCTAGATAGAAGCTATGCTGAATCCAAGGGTTTAAGATGCGTTCATCATATTGGACAGGCTCGATGGTAGACAGCTCGTAAGGAGCAAAGATAGAGTAAAGCTTCTCCGAGAAAGAAGAGCTATTAAACTCCCGTCCCTGACAAAACTGAGCTATTTCTTCTGCAGCTTCTTGGAAAGTAATTCCTTTCACTTGCTGTACGAGCCATAAAAGATCTCCTCCCAACGCCTCTGTGAAGCAATTGAATAAGAGAGAATCTCGATTGAGAGCTGCTGATGGTTTCTCATCTCCATGAAGGTGTCCATCAAAGGGCAACGGACACCTCATGATTAACTCGTCCCCATTCTCCTCAAACTCCCAAATACCCAAGACATCTCTTAGGAAATCTCCTACATCAAATTGTCCTTTGAATTCATCTAAAACAGACTGCCTAGTTTTCATCGGAATATTCTCTAACCATTCCTATTTTAGTTTTGTTCTGGAGCTGAAAGTCCAGAACCCATTTTCCATGAGGAAAACGGCGTCCCTTGAGGATTTCGAAGATTAATGCCTCAGATGCCTTCTGCTGTTCGCCAGCCCAGATAGAGAAAGCAAAGTCAACATTCTCCTCAATCTTATGACTAAGGCCGATGTTATGCAGCTTCCCTCCCCCTCCCTTACGGGCATCTCGGTTGAACTGAGCACCCCAGAGAGAGGCTATTTGCATCTCTCGACTCACCACCATAATATCGGAGATAACCTCCCCCATAGCCAATGATTCAGAGGCGCTAGCTGCAAAATTGGAGACGGGAGTGATCCATGAAAGCTGATCCCCTACTACTATATCGGCGCCCCAATACTTAGCTGCAGTGTAAATATCGGCCACAGTACGATCTGCTCTTTTAGATGGAGTATCAACCCGTAAGAAATCTCCTAGAGCCTCTATTTTTTCCTGCGTATCTCTCAGTCTACTCGTCTCCGCTGGAGTGAGTAATCCTGCGTGATATCGGAAGAATGGGATACCGCTCATAATGCAGTCGAGACGCTCATCGGTCATCTGACGACCATTCTCCAAGGAGGCATAGTAAGTCTTCACTCCTGACTGAGCAGCTGCTAGAGCAAAGGAGGCTAGAATCCATGACTTACCTGAGTTAGGAGAGCCAATTAAGACGCCTACCTCAGACTTCTCTATCCCGTTTGTGTGGTCAGTGAGAGCATCCCATGGAGTAGGAATTCCTCTTATTTTCACCTTCCCTAAGACATTCTCCATGTAATGATCTATGCGATTACTAAATCCTTGTCCGTAAGAAGTTACTCTATTTCGAGGTACAGTATCCTGCTGCACAGAAACAAAGTCCGACAGTCCAGTAGAAATAGCTCTATCTGGCTCTGCTTCCACAAGAGGTGCTAGAGCGAGAATCTTATCTCGCACAGTTCTTACTTTATAGCGTTTCAACAGTTCCGAGATAAGGTAGCCTGGCAGAATTTCTTCATCGCTCCACCAATTTCGAATAGCCGGGAATTGGTGCTCTAAAACCTCCTTAGTAGGACAGAACTTAAAGCGAGACTCGGTGAAATAGTTCATAGACCATTCAAAAATCTCTGCCATTGAAGGGTCTGCAAAATGAATCTTTCTTACCCCGTCATCCCACACTTTAATCATTGCTTCAGGATTTATAAATAAATTAACAAATGAACGTTCAATATCCACGCTAACCCCTTCTAAGAAATTGCTCTTGTGTAGCCATTACGCACATACTCCAGCGCTGCATCCCCTGCTTTTCTACGAAAATCCTCTCCTTGGATATTTACAACCAACGACTTCTCCTGAAGCAGAGAGAATAATGCGGAACCATAGCCTTGACTCATTTCAGGAAGAGTGAGATTAGTGGTAATAAAAACAGGACGACAGTTTGCCACTCGACTTCGCAGAACGTAGTCGAACGTAGATTCAGCTAAATTAGTCTTAGTTCTCAATTCCTTTCCTACATCATCCAAGATGAATACGTCTGAGCGTACCACCTTCTTCTCGAAGAAACTACGAGCTTCCTCATTTCCCCATCCCTTAGTCAAGAGGGTAGTCATTTCGGCAAATGTAGCAAAGAAAACTGTGTAACCCAACTTCACTAATTCCTTACCTATTAAGGAACTCAGTAATGTTTTTCCTAATCCGGGACCTCCCGTAAATAAGGCTCCAAATCCTTCATTAAGCATTCCATCGTAGTGATCTAGATAGTCTACCATAGCCGCCTTCGCAGCATCACTACCAGTGTAATCTTCCCATGAAAGCCTTTGGTAATTAAGTCCGATGTTGGCATTTGTGTAGTGCTTATAGAGCATTAGCTGCTCTGCACAATCACACTCTACCTCGCCATTCGGAGTGAGGAAGGTTCCCTTTCCTCGACAGGTAGGACAACCATAGGCTACGAATTTCTTGTAGTCCGGCACCGAACGCTCTAAGTATTCTCCATCTTCTTCCGAGATGAACTTGAACCTAAGAGGAACATAATTGTTAACCCAACTCATTTCCATGCGTGCCTCGCACTTCTCTCTCTTCTCGGTGTACTACATTTGTAGAATGTAAAAATCCAGAACATACTGCACTAAAATTGGAAACCTTAGTTTCTAGAACCGTAGAACGATCCTTTGGAAATTCACTTAGTAATCTCCCTGTGGGCTGAATAGAAGAAATATGCCTCTTATGAACTAGGATAACCTCCTTGTTAACCGAAGAGATTACCTGAATCCACTCTGTGTCCAATGCTACCACAAAGCCAGTGAAGGTGGATGCATTCCCCATAAAGAACTTTAATTCTTGCCCTCTCTTTACCAAAATGGCTAAATTACGCTCAAAAATACTATCTCCTTCTTGAGCGAGGGGTCGTACTCCATTGTCTGAATTACTCACTATTACACCTATCTTTCTTTAAGAATTCTTCGTAGAAGAAGAATGAGGAATTACCAAACCGCTTGTGGAAAGGAGTGGGGCCGACTGATCCTCTACAAAATGAGTCCATACATCTCCCTCCGTCTGAATAAACCTTTCCCTACCCCTTCCCTTCTCTGGAACCCTCTTAATAAGAGGGAATGTTGGAATTTTATTGTCCAATCCTCCTAAGGAATTCAGAAACCATTCAATATTATCGTTAACTTCACTGAGATTAGGTATTGAAGACAATTCTCCTAATGGGGGAAGGATATAAAGAAAATCCCATACCTGGGATAGTTCATTTATCGCTTGCTGAATAAGGACCTGCAAGACAGAAACAGCCATTGTTGCCTCCACCTGTTGCTGGCTAGGACTATTTGGGATAGTCAGAGCTGCATTAAGCTTCTTTCCCAGCATGTCTACTCGGGACTTCTGGTAGGCTACCTCTTGAATCATACAGCCTGCCGAGATAACTACCTCGGGCGCTTGACCCGACAATTCTTGAAACCTCAATTTACGGTCATAGGCTGAATCTAGCTGATATTCATCATGAGATAAATTAGGGGAAAAAATAGGCGATACACCTATTATGTGGGGATCAACATCTAGAAGATCCTGTATTTTTTGAGAGATATCAAGAACGAGAGCCTCATTTTCAGGTGGATTACTTCCACATACCGCAATCTTTAACTGATTCATTTCTTCTTTCTCCTAACAGGTATTGCAAAGGCATCTATCCTATTGAGGATAACCTTTAATTGGTAATTACTTAGGAGATTTTCTCTACGCAATGAATGCGCCATCTGTCTCATAAGGTCAAGCGAATACTGTCGTTGATTACTTACCCGCAATGGTAAAAGAGGTTCTCCCTTATTGTCTTTGAATCTCCCCTCTCTTTCCTGTCTCCTCAGTGTTGAAACAGTGGTATCAAAAAACACAGCAACTATCTTCGGACTAAAACGATAGAGGGAAGATAGTTGCTGTGCTGTAAAGCGTGTTACTCTCACTACTTTTGTACCTCAGGGAAAAGACTTGCGATAACACTAGCAATACCCTTAATGAAGCGAGGATTCGGCAGAGTAACAAATGCTCCCAATCCCAAAATACAGGCGCCAGGGTAGAACGCCAAGGGATACCAGATCCCCACTGCTAGCATAATTAGCCAGCTCCAGAATAGGATAACCAACAACGACCATCCCAGCATAACTCCAAGCAAAATCAATGTCTGGAGCCCAGAGAGAGTCTTCGTACTAGAAGAAGAACCCTTGGGTAAATCGTACCTACTCACTATATTTTCTCCTTACTTGATGTAGTCGCTGAGTGGATAAATCTGATCTTTTCCAATTGGACGATTCTCACTGATATTAGTGTAGCCCTCATCCAAGAGCCAGTGCCAGTTTCCCCAGTGCTGCTCAGGAGGAGCAGAAGAGGAGAAAACTCCGACACCATCCGTGACCACCACTACAGTGTCCGGGTACTTCTTGCGCTTTTCAGAAGTCATCTTGAATTGAATGTAGTTTTCAATGGCACTAAAATCTGTACCAGCACACTGATAGTGAGGATTGTCCAAATCCAGCTCCATGTAATTAGTAGAGAAGGTACATACCCACAGCTTAACCCGCTTCTTGGGAATGCTCTTAGCAAGAGTGATGAACTTATCCACTAGGTGAGAACAACTACCTGAGGTATCCAGAGCCAACACGATGAACGGAATCTTGTCCGTCTCACGCAGCTTATCTGAGTGAGTGACTGCCTTCACAGGCAGATTAACCTCCGGAAAGAAAGCAGTCCCACGGTGAGGAGTGTGGAAGTCCTTACGAGGATGCTTTCCAATTCCGAACTTAGAGAATAGTTCGGGATTAACACGAGCCATAAGCTTACCCCATTCCAAGCTAGTCCCAGTGTCCTTACTCCAGGCACTAATCTCGTTGGTAGTTCCGAATCCGTAGCTCACACCAGAACTGATAGAGGTTTGGGTGGGACCACCAAGGCTGTCAGCGTCAGAAGGAAACTTACTAGTTGCCTCCCCGCCTGCCTTGTTGGCTCGATCCTGACCATCCTGGCCCTGACCATCACGAGGCTTTCCACCAGGCTGGAACAGCTCAGGATGCTCTGAAAGAAACTTCTCCATAGCCTCCTGGCTCGGGAAAGAAATAGAGCATGTACCGCTATTTGCACTACTGGATGAGGGAGGGGTAACCGGAAGAGTAAAGCCACGAGCCTCCAGATAATCATTGATTACGACATCTGCTGCACAGTTGGCCTTATTTGCTTCCTTAATCTTCTCTTCCTCATCCGTAATCCGAGAATAAAACCTCTTGAGCACGTCGAGGTGACGCAACCTAACATGCATCGTCTCGTGAGCCAAAACGAATGCAAACTCCTCCGTCTCCAACCGAGTCAGCTCGGGGTTGATATGAAACTCCAACTTCTTTGTCAAGTCGTTGAAAAAGACAGCAGCAGTCGGCATATGAGGATTAGATACGGGTATTCCAAGATTAAGAACGTGCGTAAGAAAGTACGCATAGTTCTCATCGAGCCAGTCAATCGCTTCTCTATATGCCTGAGCTACAGACTTGAGAGGAGGCTCTGCAGGATTTTCCTCAAGCATAGCCGCCAGCTGCTTCTCAATCTGCTTCTGCACCTCTTCAAAGGTGACATCTCCCTGCGAGGAGGACCCGTCCATGAAGTTCTCAGGCAAAGAGTAAAATACCTCAGCCACCGTCATCCCGTAGGATGGGTAGCCAAGGACCGCCTCACCTGTTAGAACCCAGGTCTTGCTGTGGGTGTCAGTATCAGCCATTTTCTCTCCTTATTCTCCGGATAACTCGTCACGTTCAGTATAGCACATTTGAGGGCGGGTGAGGTATCTGGTCTGCTCGGACTGCAGACTTTCCCATTCTCCGTTTACTTTTCTGACCCTGAGATGAATTACATAGGTTAAATTTTAGAGGCTCCAGATGGCCTGGTCCAGAGGACTATCAGCCTTGGCGATATCCAGGCGACCAACCTCATCCTGCTTTGTGTCAGGAAAGCTGAAGTAGGCTGCAGCCACAGTCTTGGGGTCCAAACCCTCCCTCAGAAGGCGGTCCATGACGATACACCAACGCTCAGCACCAGCGCCAGCCATGGCGTCCACGACTTGCTGGCGAGTCTCTTCCGCACAGTCAGGGCTCTGGAATGCCTCCACCACAGTATCCAAGTTCTTGAAGATCCAGTCTGGCTTGTAAGTGATGGTCGAGTTGGGACCAAAGACTGCAGCCCCCTCATTATTGACAATTCGGACCGCATCCTCGGTCTTGAGAGCCTTGGTGAGCATGTCCTGCAGCTTAGCTGCATCGAGCTGACTGCCAGGAGGCAAAAGCTTACGCACCTGAGCGGCACTATGTAGAACAGCAATAACTGTCCCAATCTTTTCCAACCTACGAGGAGAAACGTAGTTCTCAGGAGAATCCTTCGGAAAGTCATGCTCATTGAACCACTGCACCAGAGCCTTGGCAATTGCCTGTGTGCTGACATAGGTGGTAGAAGAGTCGGACTTCTGAACTGCCTCCCAAATCTTTCCCTCCAGGTACTTGGCATTCGGCTTAGGCTTCAGCTCCTCGTAAATATCGAAGCGGTCTACGAGAGCAGGGTCCAGCTCGTGAACGTGATACTCGCCCTCAGGAGGGTTGATAGCAGCCCACACACACCTCAGCTTAGGCAGAGGCTCTCCGTTGATCGTCCCGAACTGGACAATCTCCAGAACAGCGTTGAGCACCGTGTCATCTGCACGGTTCAGCTCATCGAAGAATAGCATCTCGGCATCATCCACGTCACGAGGACGTAGAAGCTTGATCGTATCACGCCCCAGAGTATCAATTGAGGGGTGAGGAACTCCAACGAAGTGAGTGAAAGGCTCAAGTGTCGAGCAGCTGAAATACTTGACATTGATACCCTGCTCATTGGCAAGGTCCTTCACCAGCACTGTCTTGCCAACTCCATGAGGACCGATCAGAAGAACATTGAACCCATTCTTCCAGTATTCCCCAGCCTTGGGCAGCAACGTATTCGCCATTATTATTTCTCCTTGTTATTTGTCTGGTAGGTAACCGCTCTTCACTTCTCCAACACCTTATCACAGTCTCCTGTAGGTGTCAAGTCAGGTCCAAAATTTCTTTTTCGCTGACCTTCTTACGTCCTAGCTCTCGAAGAGCTTTTAGACGCTTGTTGGGTATTGTAACAGCTCTGGGCCACGGGTGTCCAGTGTTGGCGATCCACTGGTCCCGCTGGGTTGAAATCTTTAGTTTGAAGGTTTTTCTCTTCTTCGCCATCCCTTCACCTTACCACACTCTACTCCAAAGTGCAAGAGTCATTCGAACAGTAGCGTTCCCCCTCTGCATCTGCTGCATCACTAGCATATAAGAGGTCCCAGTTGAGGGGACGTACTCTGCTTCTGAGAGCACTCCATTCTTCTACAGGAACCTTCTCATAAGGCAACTGAGCATAATTTCCTCCTGAAGTCCCTAGAAAAGAGATTGACTTTAGCCTTCCATCAAAGGAGCGCAATACTGCTCCTATCTGGTCACTCTCTTTTCCGATGTCAAATGTAGCCGTCACCGAGACTGAATTGTCTGACCACCATTCTTGGGTCTGAGCAGCTAGAGACACCTTCTCCCATAGAGATACATCGGCCTCTGGGCGAATATCTGGTCCCTCAGTAGGACACGTCACAACTACTCCAAATTGAGGATTTTGAAGATTAGGCTCTACATGGTACCCGGCTTCTTCCATAGCTTTGGCTATGGGATTATTAACCGACTCTCTTACCCTACGCAGATAAAATCCTCTTTCTTTCGGCCAATGACACCCTGGTGTGACACCAGCTAGCAAGCTTACACTTCCGGACGGCTTTGTAGTTGTTACCTTGATGGACTCTCTAATTCCTAACCATTCTGAGTATATTTTATCCCACCTACGTACTTCTCTATATCCCGCATCTTGCCATTTCTTCAGCTCATGCCATCCCTTATTCTCAACAAACTCAGCGAGTCCAGTCATAGATAGGCCAATACGTCTATTACGAATCATAACCTCATTAGTTTCAGGCCAGTGAGTAGGGAGAAGAGTGACAGTTTTACCATACAAATAGGCAAACTTAAGGGTACGCAAATAGTCATCTAAATCTTCACACTTAGTGGGATAGGTTTCACTTAAGGTACAACATTCGCTACTTTCGAGTAGCATCTCTGCGCAAGGGTTAACACCTGCTACTCGATAGTCTCGACCATCAGGAGGGTCAATTAATCTTCCATATTTTCTGGATACATCAAGCCAGACAAGTCCAGGCTCTCCATTCAGAACAATTCCTTCAGAAAGAGCTGAATAATCATCTCCCACATTTACGAATACGGAATTATTGGACGTATAACCCCAGCCTCCTTGTTCAGTAGGAATCCAATTTCCATCCGCATCAGTTAAGGGACCTCCATTTGGTCCTTCTTGAAAACCCATGCGTACTGGGTGCAAATAAGGATCCTTTAAGTGAAGAAATTCTGAGTCAGAGATATCTCCTAGCGCAATCTCAGCTGAACTACGCACATTTGCTGCTACTACACATTTGCCAATCATATTTTGAATATCGACAATATCTGACGTGCTAAGTAGATCCCCCTTACGGTCTTTAAAAAGATTCCTCACTCTTTCATGAAATTGAATCAAAGGTTCTGGGCCAGCTGCAGTACCTCCAAATCTTTTGATAGGAGCACCTGCCGGACGAATCTCGGAGTAATCAAAATCTATAACTGGCTTATCTGGCAAAAAATAACTTTCCAATAAAAGTCGAGTGGAATCAGCCCATCCCTCACGAGAATCATCAATCACTACTTTCTGATGTTCTCCTTCTAAAGGTGCATGCAAAGTAACTTGACCTGCTCCTAATGTATCAAATCCTACTCCTACACCTAGGGTAGCCATTTCCATTAAACGATAAAATGGGAAAGCGGGATCTAGAGGGTCTTTTATCTTAGTGGATAACATAGCACAATTCTGTAGAGGAGCAGATGTCTTAAGGCCGTTAACTAAGAATGTTCCCATCATCCAAAATCCTCTTCCAGGAGGCGTCCACTTGAAAGAGAAAAGACGATCATACGCTTCTTGAGCAGATACAATAGCTTTCTTCTCATCCCATGGAAGACGATAGTAAAAGGCATGATCTTTTTGAATGGAATACATACCTTCGATCACACGCCGACATCCCTCCCAAAATCTTTCCTTAGTTCCATCTAGCTTCTTACGAGAGTATTTGGTAAACCATACATACTCTCCAAGAGTATTTCCTCCTCCTATAGGAAAGCCAAAGGAGGGAGTTTTTGTTTTATAGGGTTTTATAAAATTATCCGAAAGTCTAAAAGAAAGAAAATAAAATTCATCATCTCGTTCTATGATTTCACCAGCCTCATAACGCTCCTCAGCAAACAAGTGAATTCCGGGTAAGAATGTCTTCTCTGGATTTTTACGATCTGGCCTGCGTGTATAACTAGCCTTTCCCCCAGCTCGAACTACATTCTCTTCTACATCTACAGATGTGTCAATATCAATCATTTTTATATTTTACCCTTAGATTGGAACAACCACCCCTATAGGAGAGGTGGTTGTTATAAATTATTCTATTTTGCTTAAGTTACTAGGCTACAGATTTTAGCATTTTCTTTTTATCTCTTAGTATTTGACTCTTTTTGTCGCCGTCCCATTTATTTATATCACTTGAAGAATATAGAGTATAGTCTTGAGTACTGTCTCCAATATTATAAAACTTCCCCGATCCATCTTCACATACCGCAAAGGTGGTAGTAGAATAAGTTTGCCTTGGAGTTACTGGTGTACTACTATAAGTAGTACCATAAGTTACATAAGGATATGTAGGATTGTAGATTCCAGGAGAGGCACCCTTAGGAAAAGAATATCCTTGTTCACTTTCAAGCTTCTGTAGTCTAGATTGAAGATCTTGAAGAAGCATTTTAATAGAATTTATATCAGCTACAAGAATTGCATTTGACTCTTCTTCAGAGTAAATCTCACTCGTCACCTCATAAACAATTCCCTTTTGATTACAAGGCTTACATCCCTCCCCGCCACAAATAGGGCATGCAATAGGAACCTTTTTTTCAATTTGCATACTTAACCAGTCCTTGTGTACTGAGCATACACTGCAGCAGGAACTACTCCTGTAATATTCTTGATACCTAGAGATTCGTAGAAAAGTACTTGTTCTGCGGAGCCAAGGCCCCAGTAAGTTTTAGTTCCTACATCAAACATACATGTTGCAGGACCATCCGGAGATTTTGCCATAAACTGCATATTATTAATATCCTTTCTCGTAAGGGTTAGTGCTTGTTCGATAATTTGTGTTCTTTGAGCAATAATGGGAGGGCCTGGGCAGTCTGGATGATTACCCCATGGAACACCTCCCATAGCATGATACCCTAAACCGGACTGAGATGGATCATTAGCTAGAGTAAACGGTACCCCATAATTTTCATGTGCCCATACTAATATCTTAGCGTCATTGAGGATCTGCTCAGGGGTCAGGGATTGCCCTGTAACCCCCTCATGTTCGATTGAGAGCCAATAAGGATTTCCTCCCGCCTCAGCCCACGCAACATTATCTGCATTCACCCACTGGTACAGCAGGCCAGTCTTACCATTACCAAAATGAGCACTTACCTGAGATGAGGGATTGTGGAACCATGAATCACATCCGGCAAGAGTTCCTTGCATAATATGCAAAACAATTCCCTGAATCTTCCCCATCCCTCCTACTACCATATTTGGAACTGGTCCCTTCCAGGTGGCTCCATCAAATAATCCTTGTGTCATATTTTCACTCCTCTACGATGCTCATAGCATACAGCTGTCTAAAATTGTTCCTACATCATGAATTTAAATGACATTTAACACTTGATACGGGCCAAGGACTCCACCCCCTAATCTTATGGAGGTAGAGAGCAGCCTTGTTCTGTACAACACGAGGAGCTAGATTTGCATTCCCATTAGCGTACTGAGAAAATCCTATCTTATTAACTACATAATCCCAGGTAACAGGATCAAACTGATATGCTCCATAGTATCCATTTCCAGTATCAATGGAATATTCTCCACGAGATTCGTAATACTTAATGCAGTGTAAGTCTTTCTGAAGACTAATTTCTTCGTTAATTTTTGCTACGCCAGTCCGAGGTAATTTCCACCAGGGAGTATGAATTACTGGCTTATAATAATAAACTGGTACCGGAACAAAATTTACTTTAGGAAGATGCTTGACCATCAGAACTGGGAAATGATAAGCTACTCCCAGAGAAAGTACGTACAAGCCAGTGCATATTTTCTTCTTCATAAGAAGTCCTTTCAGCTGTGGTTTCAACCTGAGGTGATTCCTGTAAGATGAAGGGAACATCCTACCACAGAACAAAAAATCTGTCAAATCAGAAAAAATCTGAGAAAGTCGGGAATAAGAACATTTTCTCCTCGGTTCTAAGTAAAAGAGATTTTAAGAACCTACTCATTCACCTAACTAACCTAGTAGTTAAGAGTGTTACGGAATAGAACATATGTAATATATATATAGTATATAAAATAATTACTATATATATATAAATAATATAGAGTATGTAAAATAATTACTATCTAATAGTATTAGATAGATACAGTATATTACTCACCCTGTACATTCAGAACCGTCAAGAGTTTATTATGTTTAAGCATCAACTTATTCAACCGAATAATACTCCTCAGCCAGGGAATCTCTATGCCTGGGGAACAGCTATGTAGGATTATCTAATTAATACAACGAATTAGAGAAAATCCTACAGGCTACCTTCGGGTAGCTTTTCTAGTTACTAAATACATTTGCCTTACTAAATACATTCGCCCAAGGTGTTACGGTAGCACAAAGGTCTCCAAAACCTTAAGCCTGAGTTCGACTCTCAGTGGGCGTGCCATTCAACTTCTCTCTTGACACCTCTTCACCAGTGTGCTAGAGTGTGCTCTCAGCAGGGAAGAAGAAGTTGAGCAGAACAGCAGCTTGACAATTTCATAATTTATCATCAAAAAGAGTAAGGTACGTCCTTATAAGGACTTTAAGTCTCCCTGTAAGGATGTGGAATGCTAAGACAATACAGATAATCTTTTAGTGAATGTCTATTATCTAGTCTAGAATCCTTACACTAGGAGGCAAGCCCTGATCTCTCCTACCATGGGTCGGCTGAACATAAGTGAGTTCAAGAATCTGTAAAATTCCCGGTTAATCCTGTACAGGAGCGTTACCTGTCCGGCCCACGGAACACTTGAAGATGAGATTTTAATACTCTCATTCCCAACATCTCTAAGATCGAGTATCTTAGTCTAAAATTAGTGTATGGTTGCATTCCGGTCACACAACCGGGGGTATAGGTTCGATTCCTAAGTCTATTTGGAATTAGTTCAATGGCAAAGAACATCAAGTGTTCACACGTCTCGTTATCTCAACAGTAGAGAAATAGTCTTCCAAACTATGTACGTCGGGGCAGCACCGATACGGGACTCGAACCTCTCAGGAATGGCTCTGTTAACACAACTATTACTTCCACCTGAGGGGAAGGTAATTTAATATGGGGACACATGTACCAAGGCTGGCGAATTTCCTTTGCAAGGAAAATGTGACGAGTTCGATTCTCGTTGTCTCCACTTGACACCTGATGCAGGGTGTGGTACACTTGACATATGCCAAGGACAGAGATTACCTCAGAGTTTCTCGATCAGATGGTTCGGGAATCATCCTTTCAGACTTCGACGGTGTGGGTACACCGCACTGTCTCGGGTCACTACCTTATAGGTAACATAGTGGACGGAGAGCCTCAGGGTGGTGTACGATTGGCTCGTAGCGCCCAGAGAGCCTTCGTCTACATAAAGGAGATAGGGGATCGGTATGCCAGTTAAAGAAGTCATCGCATGGGATCTCATAGGGGAGCTTGGCGCTTTCCGTCTACCTGGCGGACACACCGTCTATGAATCTGTGTTGTACTCGTGTGAGACAGCACGAAGCAATAAGGTACGCTTAGCTCGTCTCACCTCGAAGGATGGTTATCTACACCAAATTAATCGGTACGTAGATCCAGACCAAATTGTAGAAGTTCTGGAGTAAATATATGGTCCTTTAGTGTAATTGGATTTGCACATAAGCTTGAAATACTTATAGGGTCAGTTCGATACTGACAGGGACCACGTAGTATTAGACCATGGGGGTATGGTGAAATCGGCAGACACTCCACTCCTAAAAAGTGGCGAGAATAATATCTCATCCGGGTTCGAGCCCCGGTGCCCCTACCACTGCAACCAGTATATAGTATAGGTTAGACACAGTTTTAATGGCAGACACAGTTTTAATGGCAGACACAAAGTAGATAATTCAAAGTTCAAGTCCGTGTGGTGGAATTTGGTAGACACGTATGTCTTAGGAACATATGCGCAAGCGTGAGAGTTCAAGTCTCTCCATGGACACGTAGGAGGAGCTTAGGGACCCTCCATGCTGGACCCGACTGGCAGTTCTCCAGCATAATTAGACCCTCCTCGCAGGCCAGTTGAGGGGGTCATCCCTACTTTTGCAATAAACACGCCTTCGTAACTCAGAGACTAGAGTGCCTCGCTCTTAACGAGGAAGTCGAGATTTTGAAATTCTCCGAGGGCACGTAATAACCGGGGTGTGGGCCAGTGGCTAGGCCGCCTGCTTTGGGAGCAGGACATCTTCATGGGTTCGAGTCCCATCACCCCGACTTAGCAATGGCCTAATAGTTTAGTGGTAAGTAAAATTGAACCTCAATCATCTTATAAAGTAAGAAAGGGATTAGAGGTTCAATGATGCCTATTAATCGAACTAAAGAAGAAATTGTAGCAGCTGTTTCACAATCTTATTCCTATACTGAGGTTTTACGCAAACTGAAAAAATCTCCCTCCGGTAGTGCTCATATCGCTATAAAATTAGAAATCGAGCGCCTGGGTATGTCAGTTTCTCATTTTGACCGTTATCGCTCTTTTAGAGATGAAAAGGGACATTTTTTAATTGGGGCTCCTGCCCTTCCTTTAAGTGAAGTAATGACTGAAGCCTCTACATATAGCCGAGGAGCATTAAAAGCTCGACTTTACAAGGAAGGTTTGAAAACTCCAATATGTGAGATTTGTGGACAAGACGAAAATTGGAAAGGAGTAAAGATAGCTCTTATTTTAGATCATATCAATGGAGTAAGAAATGACCATAGATTAGAAAATCTTAGAATAGTTTGTCCTAATTGTAACGCTGGACTTCCAACTCACTGCGGAAGAAAACACCCCGTGGGATGGGTGAAACCAGAATCAGAAAGAATAGATAAAAGGATAGGAAACCACAAGCCAATATTGACTACTCGGAAAATAGAGCGACCCCCCTACGAGCAATTGCTTCAAGAAATACGAGATTTGGGATATGTAGGAACAGGTAGAAGGTATGGGGTAACCGATAATTCCATAAGGAAATGGGTAAGAAATTACGAAGGGTCGTATACTACAACAAGTCACAATCCTGATATAGAAACCCATACTTCTAGCTAAACATTCCGGGCAGGTGTATAGGATACACGGGTGGTTTTGGCCCACTAGAGCGGGGATCGTTACCTCGGCCCGGAGCAATCTCCTTGACAGGAGAATAAAAGCATGGTAAGGTCCTTTCAGAAAGAGATTTCTATGATAGAGGAAGAAAAGACTCTCTTTGAGCTACATGAAGAGAGAAAAGACCTACCTAATTGGGATACTAAAGTTCACTGTACATGTGGATTTGAATCTGTCTCACGAGCCGAACAGTGGGTGCATGCATCTGATAGAATGAGAGAGGCTCTCAAAAAGCTTTATACATATTATATGCTGCAAGAAACTCTATAGGAGAAAGGAAAGAAATGGCTAAGTCTATAATCAGAGCAAAGAACATTCACGTAGGAGATAAGGTTCTCTTGGGCGGTAGCAAGGAAGGAAAATTCTATAAGGTTGTAAATACTTATGGAGGCAAGCCAGGTCACCTTGTTATTCAAGTAAAGGGAGCTAAAAAGAAGGAGGGTACTGTCCTCTTCGGCCAGAGTCGGGTAGTGGTCAAAGCTGCTCGCAACCCTGCTAAGATCACAAGTCTTAGGTAATAAGTTTGGCCCGTTGGTGTAATTGGTTAGCACGTCAGACTTTCAATCTGAAGGGACATAGAGCATTGCGAGTTCGAACCTCGCACGGGTCACTACAATATAAGCATCCCAGTCGAGCCAGCTAGGCGAAGGCGCTTCTCTGTTAAAGAAGATATGCGGGGTCCGAATCCTCGGACTGGGGCCGTGTTGATAGCTATAAAAGAAAGGAGAATATCGCATATATGAAAGTAGTTATCAATAAAAAACATGGGGGTTTTGGACTAAGTGAAGCTGCTCATCATAAGTACATAGAGTATGGGGGTTTTTCCCCTACTACTACTAGAAGCAAAGCATTTAACTCATGGGAGACAGGGCGCAATGATTTTCATTTTCGTTGTGATCCCGCTTTAGTGAGAGTAGTTGAAGAACTAGGCGTAGAGGCTAATAGTAGATTTTCATCCCTCAAAGTAGTAGAAATTCCTGACGATGTTAAGGCAGAAATATGGGACGAGGATGGAATGGAATCTGTTCATGAAGTTCATAGAAGCTGGTCTTAATATACAATAGTGGTTCTTTGAAAAATCTAGGTCCGTTCATATATCGGGAATTATGTTGGCTTGTCAAGCCAAACAGACCAGTTCAACTCTGGTACGGATCGCCAAGAATGCGAAGATGAAGATTCAAACTCTTCTTCTACATTAAAGCAATTTACAATTTATTCTGTGGAGAATAAGTCGTTAGGTCATTAAATCCAAGACCTACATGTATTTGCTCGTCGTCTAGGTGAGCCCTTTAAGCTTGCCCCTCCCAAGAGCCTCATACTTTGTATGCACAAGCTCTTTGTATGACGACAAGGAAGGATGATGCACCTTACGCCACCCTCCTTCCTGAGTAGAATAGATCAATGGCGAAGATCGTCGCATTCTTTTAAGTGTTTGATATTGAAGATAGGACTTCGAGAATCCTATACCACCGTCTTGTACGGTGAGGTTGGAGTAATGGCAGCTCGGCGCCGGCACGGCGTAAATATCAGTTCGAGTCTGATACCTTTAGGTAATTAGTTTAATGGCGTTAAAAACATCAATATCAACAAGCCTGGTTAGCTCAGTCTGATTAGAGCGTCGCTCTGATGAAGCGAAGGTCAAAGGTTTAAATCCTTTACTAGGTACCACGCCCCTATGGTGAAATTTGTGTATCCCGATATCACCAAGTCTTGACAGCGCAGGCTCAAGGGAATAAAGTGTGTGTGTGGATTACCGTAGATCCTCAGCAGATTGCTGCGGGAGAGACAGAAAATATCACATTTACCGTTGTCCCTACAGGAACCATCCTGGATAAAGATCCAGGTAGATACATTAGTACAGTACAGTTTGTGGAGGATGGTCTAATTTTTCACATTTTTTACACAGGAATTCTGACGTACGGTACTTGACAGCTTGAGTGTGGTGTGGTAATCTACAGGTGTTAAAGCAATTCACTACTACCTAAAGGAGCTACTCATGGCTGACGATCTTATTGACTTTTCAGACTGCGACACACCAGAAGCGGTGGATGCTCGCTACCGGGAGCTGTTCGCAATCCTGAACTGTGAGACGGTGCAGGAGAACTACTGGAGGCTCTCAGATGCCCAGCGTAGGGCTCATGAGCGTTTTGCGGAGTGGAACCAGAAGTCCAGTCCTGCTCTCGTGCTGCATGATGAGGATGGTCTGAGCGTACCTGTGGTCACCTCTGGTGAAGAGGTGAAGGTGGGAGACGTGAGAGCATGGGCGATCAAGCAGGGCCTCAAGGTGGGGAAGCGTGGGCGGCTGCACCCTGATATCATCAAGGCATGGCAGAATCGGTAGGACTTTATCCCCAAGCTGTTGCTTGGGTTTATTAGGGGAGCCACCCAACATGGGTAAGGTGGTGGCATGTCATCGTCAGGTAGGCTACGATGACACTGTTGCGATAGGATCGAGAAAAGGGAGGCATAGAAATAATGCATGCGGATATTGTCGCTCTTAGTATCGGCGGACTACTTCTTGGTATTTCAAATATTATTCACTATTTATTTGGTGGGCACCACAAGAAATAAGAAAGTGCATCATGGGGAATCTCGAACATAAGGAAAGGCAAATTTGGGAGAGTGTGGGAGCAAACAGCGCAAAGTTTCCACCCCCTTCTCTCCCAATAAGAACATTTGAGTTAAATTGCCTGTCTGTGGGAGCGGCCTCTGTGGTCTTAAACAGACCATGTAAGGATGTTCTGGATCTTGTAGATCGCAAAATGATCTATGCATTTAGAGGCGAAAATGATGATCTTCTTTTCCCTAATTTTCAATTTGCAGGGACCAAGCTCTTGCGGAATTTAAAGTATATTCTCGTTAAACTTTCTCCCTCCGTACACCCCATGGTATTTACTCATTGGATGACAACAAAGTCTAGTGATTTACAGGGACTCACTCCTGTTCTGTGGCTACAAACAGGTGGAAATGTACGCATCTTACGTGAGCTAATGCAAGATATTCAGGATTATTAGGTTGCAATACTAAATATGTAAAACACATATCAATACGCATGTTCCTCATCTTTATGATCCAACGCTGTGCTGGTCCCCGATAGACTGGCGTGAAATAAAAGAAGAAGGAGAAATAAATGACAGTTCAAGCTAAGCTTCACTGCAATACAGTATCCGCTCCAGAGTATAATGTTGCAGACCCTACGAGGGTAGTGCGCCTAACTCCCGTTTATGGAGACGGAAAGGAAAATAAGGAGTGGTCTAAGTGGACTCCTGCAGGCTACGTAGAGCTAACCATTACCAATCCTGCAGCCTTTGACCAATTTGAGGTAGGCGCAGACTACCTAGTCAATTTTGAAAAGGTAGTCGTATAGGAGATGAAACCTAATCCAATCTTCAAGATAAAAGACATTAAGGTAAGTGCCTCTTTCAAGAAAGGCATTCTTACTTATCTAAAAGATATTCCCACTACCTTTGGAGTGAGAACGGGAGGAGGCTGGATAGCAATTTGTCCACAGTGTTCTAGTGTTGTGCACAGCCTTGGTTATTCCGTCATGGGATCCACTTGGCAATTCAAGTCTCGTAAAGAAGCAAAAGATAAGTTATATCAGCATAGTTTGAAATGTAAGTAAAGCCATGGAGTGCCTGGTTGTAGGAGGTATTTGGGTGTGGTGCTTATCGGTGGCATAATCTGATTATCACTCTCTGTTTGCAAGCAGATGACGTAATCTGAGCTGATAAGTTCCTGGGAAGTTCGATTCTTCCTCACTCCACTTTAGAAAAAAGATGCTTGACATCGTACCTAGATCATGCTATAATATATAGAGAAGATAAGAAAAGGAGAAAGAGATGGTCCTATTATTGTTGTGGGGTATTACTATTGTAGGTGGATATGTTGTAGGACTAAGTAAGGGACGCCCTGGAGCAGGCATTCTACTTCCAACACTTATTCCTTTTATTGGTATATTTATAGTTCTCGCTCTGTCCACAAACCAAGAACGTTTAAAGGAATTGCAGAGTGAATACAATTCAAACGACTCACCGCACAAGAGGTATCCTGAATGATAGATAGAAGTCTAGAGATTAATGACCCTCCCCTATTCCTAGGAGGAATAGAGCTAACAAATAAATGGTTAGGTAGTACGCAGCTCTTGACAAGTGAATATGGAAGTCTGCGTAGTACGGCTGATGATCTTGTAGAGAAAAAGATTATTTCGGAGGAGGAAGCTCAAGCTATTTTGTCACCGCTTGCTGGAAACTACGCTACACTGATAGCAGTAGTTCTCCTCAATAAAGAGGTAGGGGAATCATTCCTGTAAAATACAATCCAAGTCGTACTCATTTAATGAGTAATCTCTTTGAAGATTAAAGAGAAAAGATCGTCCCCTGGGGGGTGGTTTCCCCTCCTCCTTTCCTGCCTCCCAGGGGACCTACAAGTTCCTGTAGCTCAGTGGACTAGAGCGCTTCGCTACGGACGAAGAGGTCGGGGATTCAAGTTCCTCCAGGAATACGCACTATGCCTTCTTAATGCTAGTGGGAACATACTTCTTTGGTATAGAAGTATCAGCAGTTCGATTCTGCTAGAAGGCTCACACAAGGCACTGTATCAGCCCAGTTTCCTAAACTGGATACTGTAGATGGATTAGGAAGGTTCGAGTCCTTCCAGTGTCACCATGCAGGGACATAGAGCCGCGGGGGCTTTTCTGACTCATAATCAGAAGGTCGAAAGACCAATGGGAAGTTCGAGTCTTCCCCCCTGCCACCATTTTGAAATTGTAAATCAGTAAGAAAGCTGCTGAGTCTACCACCTAAAGAAATATAATCATGACAATCAGAGATTTACTCATTATAGTAAGTGTAGTGCTATTCGTAGTAGCTGGCCTTGGAGCCATAGGAACAATCGCAGGACTGAATGTACTAGCATTTGTTTGCTTCGGTCTAGCTGTGTTCGCCCTGAGTTTTCTTCCCGTATTTGGGAAAAGAGTATAGTAATAGTTCTTTAAAAGAACACGGAATGTAAACTGGTCAGGCACCAGAATCGCTTGCTAAGCGAATTGTACCGTTAGGTATGGATTTCGAGTATTCTGCATTCCGCTGATTAAATCTTGGATGGGTCGCTATTGGCAAGGTATGCTGTCCTGAAAACAGTTGTCCGGTTAAGACCCGGATTCAGAGTTCAACTCTCTGTCCATCCGCTTGTACAGTTCCCAGGTATGTAGGCTCCAACACGCTTGCCAAGAGGATGCTCTTGTGCTAAGCTGGAGCTGGTGCGGGGAGGGTTCTGGTAGACATACTAACCCAAGGGACTCCAGAGACAGTCTGGAGGCGTGTAAGAACTGTACTCTATATCAGAAAAGGACAATATGAAGAAGATCGTTGAGGCAATTTACGTAGCTTTTAAACACGGAGAATATTCTCGCACTCCTTTCACGGGAGTGGAGCTTGGAGCCCCTTCGGACATTCGATCAGTTTCTCTTTCCCCTCGCACCATTCGGGAGGTATAGAAAGTATGAGTTGGAAAACTTATTTGCCACACAAGGCACGTATGTCTTTAAACAAAAAGGCAGCTCAGGTTATCCAAATAGTGGGAGGGAAAACATGGTCTTTATCTCTTGTAAGGATGCCATCTACTAAAAAGTAAAAGAGCAATAATGGAGAATTAAATGAGTATAGAGGGAGTTCAAAGTCATTTAGAAGATTGTCATAGTTACTATCGGAATAATCATGGATGGACAAGAGGATCGGATTTGGTGAGATTGATCCAACGCCACCGGCAATATCACATTATGGCAGATGAGAGTGTTTATCAACAATATCCACATTTAGTCAGACACGATCATGGGGTGATTGAGTGGAGGATGAGTGAGTGCTAAGGGGATAATTAGGCATATTTACAGTAGTCATAGTTATACTGTTCAAGATATTCATTGGTTAGATGGGTATGCCGATGATAGGCATGGAGATAGGCTACGTCGTTTACATGCTGATCTCCATATTCATACTGGCAATAAAGATTATATAAAATATCCTAATCTAATGAGGCATGACCACGGCAAGATAACTTGGAAGATAAAGTGAGTACAGAAGGACTTAGGAACCATTTTTACAGATGTCATGTCTATGGTGCGGGCTTTTGGGAGTGGATAGAGAAATGTAAGTCTCCTATAATGTTGTATGAAGTGCATCGAGATTATCATAACAGGAATATATATCCCAATTTGATACCACACGACCATGGGTTAAGGAGATGGAGAATAGAGTGAGCCTGAAGTCTCTGCAAGATCATTTAGAGAATTGTCATACTTACTCAAAAAGTATGTCCTCGGGATGGACAAAGATGAATGGAGCGTCTTTAGAATATGCTCATTCTTTCCTAATTAGGAAACATTGCATTTATCATGCACAACTAGATATAAAGATGGTTGATCTTTATCCTGACTTAGTTCTACATGACCATGGATTATGGAATTGGAGGAAGCGATGAGACAGAAAGGTTTAAGGCGTCATTTAGAGGAGTGTCATACTTTCAATAAAGATAATAATAGTCATTGGTGTGACAGGTATGGGGATGACGAGGGTCTGAAGATGCTAAAGCTTCATATCTCCTATCATTGTTCTTTAGCATGGGAGAAAAAATATTCTTGCGATCTAGTCATACATGACCATGGACAGGATCGGTGGAAGATAAATAGTTAATAAGCATGAAAGAAATTAAGCGGCATCTTTATAGCCAACATACTTTTACAAAAGAAGAGTCCTTTACCTGGGCAGATAGATTCTCGGTAGAGGGTTTAATACGTATTCATATGTTTTACCATGATGATATTTTTAATCGTCAAAATCACTTTAAAGAAGAAGGTACAATTCCCCATTTTCATGGTCGAGAAGATTGGAGAATATAAAACTAAAATCACGAGTAGGTGCCTGAGTGGCCTAAAGGGACAGTTTGCAAAACTGTTAAAATCGCAAGTTCAAATCTTGTCCTACTCTCGAAACTGTGGTAGAGTGAGAGAAGTATCGCATGTGGGTGTATTGGCACACTCTTCTAAAGTGTTAGCGCATAATTGGATTGATGTGGGTTCGAATCCCACCACCCATACCATCTAGAAAAGGAGAAGTAAATGAGTATGAAGGCAATAAAAAACCACCTTCATGATTTCCATAGATATGCCAAGAGTGAAAGTGGTTGGCCTGGAATCGACTATACTTTCACAAAGTTAATAACTCTACACTGTCGTTACCATAATCAAACAAATCGGAATTTTGATCCTTCACTTGTTCAGCCGGTTGTCTTTCATACACATGGATTAAAAAAATGGGAGAGGGAATGTCTGTAAGAGGTGTAAAACAGCATCTTAATTTATTTCATAGGTACCCAACTACTTCTCCTCAATGGCCTATTTATGGTGAGTTGGCCAATTTAATTAAAGTACACACTGAGTATCATAAAAATCCACATTACAAAGAAGTGCAACCTGTAATAGCACATACTCATGGTCCAGAGAAGAAAAGATAGAGATGTCGGTTGAAAAAGTAAGAGAGCATTTATCTTCTATGCATAGAAATGTAATTAATACCGATCCACGTTGGCCTTTCGGAAACACTCAACTTCATTTACTTGTTTTACATTCTGATTATCACAGAAGGGCTTCAGAAGGTGAGCCTGTACCGGGAGTAATTCATACTCATATACCTCAGAAATTCTAATAATGACATCTTCTAACAAATATTACCACCCTCGCATTCGAACAAATAATGACCACTGTTTCTATTGTAACTTATATATAGAACGGTATGAAGATAGAACACGAGATCATATTATCCCTCGCACGGTCTTACGTAAGACTCTTACTAAAGAACAAAGAGCCGAACTAAGGGATCATATTGTGATGGCGTGCCATCCTTGCAACTCAGCAAAGGGAGCAAAAAGTCTTCAAGAATTTCTCGAAAGCGATTTTCTCAAAGAAAGAATAGAGTGGGTAAAAGAAAACTCCGCTCCTAATAAAGGGAAAAACAAAATTGTAGTTCCCACTATTCAACGAACAGAAGGTGAAAAATGAGATATTCTGTATTGGGAATCAAGTGCTCAAGTGAAGAGGTAGCGAATGTACAGAAAGCGTTAGCGAAGATAGTTGTCCCCTCTAATATGATTGCCAAAACACTCACTGTAAGTGAGGAGCAAATGGAAACAATGTTTCCCTTATTGCATTCTGTAATTAACCGTGAAACTGCTGGCAAATTATCTCACCGATTTTCTAGTGAGGTTGACAAGGATGCAATAGAGGTGTAGGGTGCTACCTGCCGTAAAAGCTCATATGGATGTAGCGCTGGCCCTGTAAGTCAGAGGAAGGTTTGGGTTCGACTCCCCCTTGCGGCTCTGTTAGACAAGATAAAGGAGAAAATACGAATGGACAAAGAGATAAATCAATCATGGAATTTAATTAGGAATTCAGGAATAGTTAAGGACAATACTCGAATTGCTCGATGGATGACTTACGCTACTGCAGGAGTGGGTGCATATAATATTATGAAGTCCTACCTAAGCAGTATGGCTGAGAAGAAAATGTTCTCCATCTCCATTCCTACTAATGACGAAATCTTTCCACCGATTGCTGCATGGTTAATGAAGCAGTCTAATCCATCTGAGACTCGTCACCTGATAGCGGATTCCAAAAGGACTCGGGCACCTGGCCTTGAAATTCCAGAGGAGTGGGGACTAGAGGAATATCAAAAGAAAACCACAGTCGAATTCTTTTTCGACTCGGACCGAGAATTCGATCTAACTATTGGAGGTTACAGTGTCCAAGTAGTCATCGAAAAGGAAGACCTTATCGGAGGAGGTCTATCTACTTCCACTAATTTGGGAGATGTTAAGCAAAGAACTTTTGAAAAGCTCAAGTTCTCTACGACCTCTCTGGAAGGACAGAACGCTGTTCGGGAGTTTTTATTCGAAATGGCTAAGACCTTGGATGTAACACGTAAAGGACCTCGTATAAATGTTCCAGATGGGTGGGGAAGGTGGGAAACTCGTTCGGACCTTCCCCCTCGTCCTCTTTCCTCTGTTATCTTGAAGAAAGACCAACTTGCCGAAATTCGTACAGACCTAGAGCATTTTCTCTCTCAAGAGAAGAAGTATGTGAGTCGAGCAATTCCATGGCATAGAGGTTACCTTCTCAGTGGTCCTCCAGGAACAGGTAAAACCAGTGTGGCTTGGGGACTAGCTCATGAATATGATCTGGACTTGTGGGCTCTCTCACTGGCCGATCTAGGGAAGGACAACGATCTTCTCAAGCTAATAGGAGATGTTGAGCCTCGTTCTATTCTGCTGTTGGAAGATATTGATGTCTTTCATGCAGCTACAGAAAGGGACGATGATGGAAATAAAGTTTCTCTATCGGGCCTCCTCAACGCTCTGGATGGGATTAACACTCCTCATGGCATGATTACTATCATGACAACGAATAACATAGGAGCACTAGACCCAGCTTTGATTCGACCTGGACGTGTAGATCGGATTCTTCAGATTTCTAACCTGGATGCGGAGCAGGCAACTTCTCTTATACAGTGGTTTTACCCAGATGCCTCTGGGGCTCTCTTAAAAAAGGCAGCCCTGACTTGCGTAGGATGCGCTCCAAGTGATATACTAGAACTGTGTAAGCAGCACTTGGACAATATGTCTGATGGGCTCCACGCAATTCTTCACAGAGAAAGGGAATAATGGAAGGCAATTATTCAAAAATCCTAATGGTTGGGGATCTTCACGGAGACGACTCTTTTACCTCTCGTGTGTTTAAGCGTGCGAGCGAGAGAAAAGCTGAAGTAATTCTTCAACTAGGAGATTTTGGATACTGGCCTCATATGGGCGCATACCATAAATGGGTGTCTAAGTGTGTACAAAATTATGGAATTCCCCTCTATTGGTTAGGGGGTAATCACGAAAATTATGATGCTGTGGGGACATTGGCACCTCAAGAAGACGGTACCTTCGAGATAGCTCCTGGTGTGTTCTACTTGCCACGAGGATATACTTGGGACTGGAGTAATAAGAAATTTCTCTCTTGTGGAGGAGCTGTCTCTATTGATCGGGAGAGTCGTATTATGGGTAAGAGCTGGTGGCCTCAAGAAATGATTTCTTTGGGGGATGTAGAGCGTTCTATGTCTGCAGGAAAAGTAGATTATTTCGTGTCACATGAATGCCCCTTCACAGAAATTTCTGATATAGACCCACGCTACAATGATAGGTGGCTGCCTCCAGAAATAAGCCTAGATAGTAGGCAGCAAAGAAGAAGCATTGGTGCAATTGTAAATTATTGTGAGCCAGATGAGATGTTCCACGGACATCATCATGTACGCTACGACAAGGATTATGTATCTCCAGATGGTCACCTTACTAAGGTGCACGGCATGGGTGCTAATATTCCTTGGGGGAATATAGATAATGCAACGTACCTCTTGACACTGCCAGTGGAAGCTGGTACTCTGGAGGAGAAGTAAAACATGGTGGATATGGCGAAATTGGTAGACGCGATAGGTTGTGACCCTATTGAGCATAATGCTCGTGCCGGTTCAAATCCGGTTATTCACCCCATGGACGCATAATTTAGTGATAAAATAAGGCTTTTACACGGCCTCTTCCTCAGTTTGATTCTGAGTGCGTCTACTAAAAGAAAGGAATTTACTATGAAAACTAGCGGAGTTAGTAACTATAGCTTGTGGGATCTCCCCGCAAGTCCAATGTCAATTCCTACACCTCAAGAGGATTTTTCAGAAGTTGAGGCTCTAAAAAATAGAGTAGCTAATCTAGAGCAAAGACTAGAAGATCTTGAAGAGGAGGTTGCAATCATTATCAATAAGATGTAGAGTGAAGTAAACATGGACGTATGACAGAGCTAGGTCGATTGAGCCAGACTTTTAATCTGGAGTGCTTAAAAGCCCATCCTGGGTTCGAATCCCAGTGCGTCCACCGGCACAGATCATAAGTAGCATTTATGTAATATCTGGACATGAGAGCATTATTTAGTATCGAAAGAAATACTTAAGGAAAGATAAATGTCCAGACTAAGAAAATGGTTTATTGGAATTGCAGTGTTACTTTTTACTCTTGCTGTATTGGGAGCAGTTTTTCAGGCATTTTACCAAACAGTCCAAACAACTAACAGACAAAATGCGATTAGCAATAGCACCCACAGTATTGTAAAAGATATCAAAACACTGGAGCTATCTAATAATGCCAACAGCCAAACTCGCTTGCGACTCTCTAAGGACATCGAAGCACTACTAACGCATGACAAACAAAGTGCAGCAGCTTCAGCTAGTACTGCAGCGCAGGCAGCCGTAAAAGAAGCTGCTCTTGTTAAAACAGCAGAGAGTATTCTGCAGCAAGATATATCTCATATCATTGCGACAGATGCAGTTAATAGAAGACTGATCTGTGAAATTGCTGTAGCATCTAAGGTACCTGGAATTATAAAGGATACAGCCTGTCAAGGAGGATAATGTATAAGCACATTCTTCACTAGCGATACTCATTTAGGGCACTTGATTTTACGTCTGTTACTGGGAAAAATACTAAAAATAAAAAGAAAGGAAGAGTGATGAATTATGTCTGATAGAAAACCAATGACTTGGTTTACTTCAGATCTTTAACTACATTTCGGACATGAATTTGTGAGACGTATCTGCTTTCGTCCATATGCCAATGCAGATGAAATGAACTGGAAGTTAATTGCTAATTGGAACAGCATGGTTCAGCCTGATGATACAGTATGGCACCTAGGAGATTTCTCCTTTATGAATCAGGAAAAGACTTTTTCAGTTCTTCGTCAGTTGAATGGGAAAAAGCACTTTATTTCCGGAAACCATGATAAGAAGGTAACCGACCAAATTGCTAAGAGTGAAGAAGGCAAAAAACTGTTCGAGTTCTATGGGCAGTATGCCGAGATTAAGGTAGATGGACAGAAAATTGTCTTATGCCACTATCCTATTCTTTCGTGGAATGGAGCGGGAAAGGGCTCTTGGATGCTGCATGGTCACTGCCACAACAACCTCAACAACAAAGGAAATACCAGAGTAGATGTTGGAGTGGATAATACGATAGATTTTGTAGGGTATCGACCTGTTTCATTTGAAGAGGTTGCTAGAGTCATGAATAAGAGGTCTTACGATTTTGTGGACTTTGTGCGAAACGATGACGAGCTAGCTGCATTACCACGAGATTAAGGAAGAAGATGAGAATAGGGGTTGATTTAGATGGGTGTGTATACAATTTCACAGAAGCATTAGCCAACTATATCTACACTAAAAGTGGATTAGCTTTGTCTGCAGTCCCCTCCTGCTGGGAGTTCTACAAGACGGATTGGGGGATGGAATTAGACGAATATCTTAAGTGGTTTGAGGATGGTGTGAATGCGGGAGAAGTTTTTAGGACAGGAGAGCCCTTCCCTGATTCAGTGGAGACACTGGATATCTTAGCCGATATGGGTCATAGTCTATATATTATTACAGATCGTGGAGTTGGTGATCCTGAGATAGTTACAGATTCAACTAAAGAATGGCTCTCCAATTGGGACATTCCTCATGCAGGATTGATTATTTCATCGGACAAAACATCAGCTCCTACCGATTATTTTATAGATGATCGTCCTAAAAATGTAGATGCCTTGAGAGCAGTAGGGACTAAGGCATTTCTTCTTAAATCTCCTCCGGGAGCAGACTATCCACGAAAAGATCAAGCGGGCCATCCTTATCTAATTGATAGTTGGGCAGATTTCTTGAAGATCATTCAGGAGGAGGATAACTCAAAAATTCATGTCTAAAGAAGAAGTCAGAAAAACGTCTGTAACTGGTGGACAAAAAGGTCAGAAACTAGCAAGATTTGATTTGATACCTTGGGATGCTCTGTGGGAAGTAGCTGAATTATATGGAAAGGGAGCCCTCAAATACGACGACAGAAATTGGGAAAAGGGCTATGAGTGGTCATTGTCTTTGGGAGCTTTAGGGCGTCATCTAGCCTTGTTCATGAGTGGTGAGGATTTCGATCCGGAGACAGGTTCTCCTCATATGGCTGCTGTTGCATTCCATGCACTTGCTATACTACGGTTCATGAAGGAACACCCTGAATTTGATGATAGGGGTAAGCCCAATAACAATGCCGGATGAGGCGCCTGGTTGGCAGCCGGGGAGCTTATAACTCTTGTTCGTAGATCAGTTCGATTCTGATATCCGGTACTCAAACAGTAGGAAGGAAATAAATGAAGGGTATTCAGGGTGGTAATTACGATTTTTCGGGATTCTATGAGTTCCTAAGGACGTTGAAACCTGTTAAGGTTTCGGCAAAATTGAGTCCTAATTATTGTTCCTTATCCGAGTCGGGTGGGACGGCGACCACAGGTGTTTCATACGCACCCTAATCTGAGTTCAATTCTCAGGATTCGGACCATGGCAAAGGGTAAAGGGACGGCGACCTTGGCTACCACAAACACGGTAGTATTGATCTAGATTCGACATCTAGCTTTGTCACTAATACGCCGGAAGTACAGGGTACATAGAACTTTCGTAAAGTTCTCTGGAGGGTTCAAGTCCCTCTTTCGGCTCTATGGTAAATTGTGAAAATTGTCAAAATGAAAAATCCTCTAAAGATCTTGCATATGAAGAACGTGATATGCTAGTCTGTGTCTTAAGTAAGATATGGCCTGCTCATCTTGCTAAACATACAGGAATAGAATGGGAAGATGAATGGCGCAATATTGTATGTATTCATACTCCAGTCGGTCAAGCGACTTGGCACATTCATGATACGGAACTATCCTTATTTTCCCATTTAAATTACCAAGAAAATCATTGGGATGGTCATACTACTGCTGAGAAATATCAGAGACTTAAAAATTATAAGCCCTAGAAAGAGATTTTAAGATGCCAGTTCTTTTATTAAACTCCACCTTTGAGCCCTTACATGTATGTACAGTTCGAAGAGGAATACAGCTAATTTACGATGACAAAGTAACTGTTATTGAAGAAACTGGGAAAGTCTGGCACGCTTCTTCCTTCGAGATTGAAGTTCCTTCGGTTATTCGACTTCACAAGTATGTGAATGTACCTAGAAAAACTAAGGTAGCTCTTTGCAAGAATGCAGTCTTAGCCCGAGATGGTCATAGGTGTGCATATTGTGGCGAAAAGGCCGAGACAATTGACCATGTTATTCCGAAGAGTCGAGGGGGTTCTCACTCATGGGATAATTGTGTGGCTTCTTGTAAGCGCTGTAACTTCAAAAAGGGCAACAAGCTAAACTCAGAGATGGGGTACAAGCTTCTCATTACTCCAAAGCAGCCTAAGGGCACTAGGGGTCTTCTAGTAGCTCGTCAGTACGTGAAAGACTTCCCGGAATGGGAGCAGTATCTACCACAGGCTGCCTAACTCAAATAATTAACAACCAGAATCCAGTCTTAATTCTCTCTTTGAAAAGAGTAGAAGATCCCTCAAATCTTCGAAGCTCTCATTTGATCGAGAAGTAAGGCTGGATTCTTGTTTTCTGCGTTGCATCTTATTTTCAACACCTTCCTCAATTGTTGAAGAAGTTTTGAATCTATATATCGTATTATGTTCAATCCCATGAGTCCTGGAGTCCGAGCGAGAAATACGATCTGATCTTTGTCTAAATGTAGAATATGTGGTAGGAGTTTCAATGTGGATTATGTTGTGAGCATAGAGGTCTATTCCGTCCTGTCCTGCATCACTAGATAATAATACCGCTCCTCCTGACACGCCATTGAATTCGTCTACAGCGCTTTGAAATTCTGAGTCTTTCATCCCTACACCCCAAATTGTTTTTTGCAACACAGACGATCCCAGCACCTTCTTGAGGGCATTTGCGTAGGGGAAGAGAGTGCCATGTGTCCAGTATGAAAACAACACCACTTTTTCATTCTGATTAACGCAATTTTGTACTAAGTCTGCAATATATTGAAATTTAGATGATGCAGCTGTATCGTCTTGTTCAGTTTTGAACTTCGACACAATATCAGAAGACGAGAAGTTTAGAGAAACTGGAGTGTTGCAGAATGACCTAAGAAGATTTACGACACTTTTAAGTGACAGAAAATCCCAATTGTTGTTGTTCAACTCTAGTACATAATCATACAACTCGTTGTATTTTTTTGCATCTGCGTCGGATAGAGATATTTCGATAGGATCTAGCTCTAGTTGGGGAGGGAATTGAGATGCAATGTCTGGGTTCATTTTAGAGACAATATGGGAATATCTCTCATGTCTTTTCCCTAGAACATATAGCTTCTCTTTATCCCATCGGACTACTTCTCCAAAGATATCAAAACCATGAGCATGGTCCATATATTCATTCTGAAACTGTCTCTTCCCTTCGGAAACATTTGATAAGTTGGGGACCAGTACTGAATAAATGTCATGTATATTAAGAGGACTCACAGTATAAGGAGTAGCTGTCAGCGCCAGTCCCCCCACCCATTGAGGACGATATCCCTCAATTCGAGTATTGAAAAGAGCATCTAGTCCTTGAGAAATTTGAGAAAAAGAATTATTGAATTTTTGTGCTTCATCGCAAATAATTAAGACTCTCTTATTGTCTACAAACTCTAATAACTCTTTGAGGTCGGTCCTACTCCAGTCAAAATCTTTACTTCTTCGTTTCTTAGATGGAAAGCGTGCCTTCTCGTAATTAAGAATTAACACCTGTGCATCAGTTTCTCTCAAAACTTGATGTCTCTTTGCTCGCTCTCCTTCTAATTGTTGTACTGAAAGAGTAGTCTCAGTTTCAAAATGCTTCTTCCAGGAGGGTTGTTTTACTCTTTTGCAGAAGATCAGTACATTGTCTATTCGACCCTCTTCGAATAATCTTTGTGCCATCAATAAGGAAAGAATCGTTTTGCCGGTTCCGGCCCCCCATTCTACTAATACACGAGGATTAAAGTCATTAGTTAGAACATAATAACAAAAATTCATTCCTATATGTTGAAAAGGGAAAAGGGTGTGATTGTCTAGAAAGGGAGATTTGACTTCGAAATTTTCCGTGGAGAATCTAAGATAATTTTCCCACCAGATATTGCTAGAAATGTCCCAATATAGAGAATAATTAGCTGATTCAACTTCCTTCTTAAATGAAGGAATACGGGACCAATCTCTAAAGGTTCCAAGATGATCTAAATATTCATCACTCAATTTCTTAAAATTCTCTCCAGCCCCTTGTATTTTCAAAACTCCATTCAAGTTTTGAGAAGAGGTAACTAAAATAGAACTTTCAAGATCTTCTTTTGTTTTTATCTCACTTAGATCAACAGTCATTTAATTCCTTAACTAAATAATCCAAGAAATCTTGCAGGATAAAACTTCTCTGAAAGCTGAAACATAGACTTCAGTATGGGAGCTTTAGTAGCAAAATTTTCATTCACCAGAGGACTGGGATAAGAATTAATAGGAGTAATAGGTGTAATCGGGGATTGCTCATAAATAGGTTGAATCATAAATGCGTTGATATACGTATTGGGAGTTAGTGCAGTGAGTCTCAATTTAAGCTCATTGGATGGTGAAATGGTCATATATCCATTAGGGTTATTAATAGGAACCACTATTGGTGTATATGTATTTCCCGTATCTGTGGATATTTCCCATCTTACTGGATGGTAAAAATAACTAAGCATTCCTACAATAAAAGACTCATTAACACCTGGGTTAATCTGTACTACTTCTGCCTGTAGACTACCCGGTGAACTCCCTGTAAATGGACTGAGATATATAGTTTCCAAATCCATCCACGTATTCAGTATACCCTGATAAGATTGGCTTGATACAATTTGACCATTAGACTTTAATCTAATCTGGTAGGTGCCTTGAGAACTGGCAGGGAGAAAAACTCTAGCAACTGCTGAAATTCTCATGCCTTGATAGTTGATAGGTGTGGACCATATGGTATTGGTTCCAGAGAATAATCCATTTTCAGCAATATAGTGATTTTCTCCTAATGCTGCATTTTCTACAGTTACTTCAATACCAATAGAATATGTATTGGCAGGTGCGGTAGACGTTACAAACATTTGAGTCCAAGCGCCTACAGTTTCAGTTATAGAGGGTCCGTTAGATGAAGATAAAAGAGTTCCTTGAACATCCCAATAATTGACAGTCAGATAACATGTTCTAGCTACCGAAGAAGCTAAAATATCCACAATCCATGTCCATGTCTGCGTTGTGGAAAGTGGTGATAATGCTCCTCCAAAATCTCCAGCTCCATATGGAATTTGTCCATAGGTAGTTAAGAAGTTTTCTATTGAGTTGGGAACTGCATATGGAGAAGATGTGGAGGTTCCTATTCCAGCTACTATATTCCCAGATGCTATAGCAGTCAATTCTCCAGAGTAACCACTTCCGCCTTCAGCATACGCCGTAGAAACTGGAAGAGAGCCGGACCCCGTACAGTTAGTTATTGGGATCCAATTTCCTGAAGTTCCTAGGTCAAAGTTTGAGTCCGATTCTGAAAGAAGATTTTCAGCATTACTAGAACTAGGTGAAGTACACAATCCATAATTGGAAAATGGAATTATCCCAACCGCATCTTTAGTAATTTGTTGAGAATTAACCAATGCGTCCAGAAAGATAAATTCAGAAAGAGATCCAGTATACCAATTATTAGTGGGAGGGTCTAAGAGAGTACTGACATTCCCTACTCCTAATTTGATATAGAAGGTAGCTGGAGGAACACCATTAGCCACATTTGAAATAGATCCATTAAGAATTCCATCAACATATAAATTGATTGTAGTTCCTATAGATGGAAGATATTGTAGGGTAGCTGCAATCCTATGGGTCTTGCCATCATTCACAGCTGCCAAACTTGGAACTGTTAGTAGGGAATTTCCTCCATAAAAATGAAGAAGTCCTGTTGTGTCCATGTACAATGCGATATAGGCTACATCGGTATCGCCGGTACTGGCACTAGACATACTAAAAATACAACCACCTGCGGTAGTCGTTTGAATTGATCCCAAAATGCTAAAATTATAAGATGGGTTGTAAGCTATCGGTGCACTTAAATAGCCGCTCCCTGAAATAGCAACACTCTTTTGTTCTTCCACAGGCCAAATACCTGTACTTTGAAATGTAACCACCCCAGTAGCAGAATCTATAGATTCTACATCTAGAGAATTATTTGAAAGAAGATCAACTGCGCTGGTGCTACCAATGGGATCTGTCAGCGGCCAGTAAGACCCGTCCCGATATGCAATAGACGGACTAATTCCTAGACCAGTAGAGGTTTGAAAGGTTGAAGAAATTGAATTTTCCAAAATAACATTATTAGTATTTTGAAGAAGAATCTCTTCATCAGTAAGGGCGGATGTCCAGTCAGATGTCATGCCTGCCAACTGCACTGTATCACACTCTGAGAATGAAGATAAATTGTGTGTTATCAACACGTCATTTGTATTCTGTGCTACATACCCTCCGGCGTTTAATACTCCCACTGGAAGCATAGTAGTTTCTTCTTGACTTACAATAGATCCAGGATCATTGTAAAGACACAATTCATTATATTCAGGAGTGTCATTGTAGACAAATGGAAGAGAACGGAAAATTCCAATATTGGAAATACCGGCAAAATATGCTTCTTTCCATGTTTGTTCAATATTTACATATTTGTATTGATGTTGACCTACTGTATAGAAACGTGGAGTAATCCATGTAGTCAGCGTATTTTCTGAATTGAGTAGATTCCCAGAACTATTGCTCAAATCTAAAGTGTTGATACTACTTGTAGGATCTATTACATATGCAGCCTGATTAGGCATAATCCATGAACTAGAACCCATTTGGTTTTGAGTTAGAGCATTTTGAGAAGGCCACGGAGAGCCAGTTCCTAGGAATGAGTTGGCTTCTCCATACAGAGTAGCTGTTGGAATGGCATTGTAGAAAGTAATAGGAGCTGACCCTGTTTGAGAGAAAGATTGAATCTGAGTGGTATTGCTCTCAAATTGACTTTGAAGATCTTGGAAATAAGATGTAATCCAATCCGGGAACACCTGTGCAATTTGAGGAATGGAATCCTCAGCCATAGGATAAGGACTTGCTGATAAATTAGTTATTTCTAATTTTAAATATGAAGCTATGCATGGAGGGATATGGTAGAAGCCCTTTTGAAGAGAAAAATCTTGTTGAACTGGTGTCCAAACTAGAGATGAATAGTAGTCCGACCCTGGACCTGAAAGGCAATTTAGGTCTTGAGTTAGCCGAGCATTCAAGAGTCCCTTATAATCTCCTCGTGTAATATCGAAGACCCCTTTAGCGTCTATGAACCTAGAAGGATTATTCTGATAGGTGGCTATCAAAGAGGCTTCTGGTGAATCTTGCCTTATGAAAAAGTTAGAAATAGCCCCGCTTCCTGGCTGTAATGAAGTAGATGGATTTGTGCCAATAAAAAGGGTTTGTGCTACTGCGCCAGTTAGTATATTACTAGAGTAAGAGTCCTCCAGTATTCCATTGGCATATAGGTAAAAAGAGGTGCCATCATACCCAACTATCAAAGAAAGCGGTTCTGCAACTGTGGAAGGGATTACCCATGTCAAAATCGAGGTGTAGTTAGTAGAAGAAGTATAGTATCTCAACTCAAGAGTATTGGAGATAATAGACAAGTCTAGTGAATCAGTATTGACACCTTCAATGCTCCATAAGGTCATTTGTTCACTGGTAAATGACTCAAAAGAATAGGGTAACGAAAAATTCAACCCAATAGAAAAAGGATTCTGAAGAGAGAGAGAAATTTTGGAGTTAGGAAGAGATAAATAACTGCCGTTTCCGAGCAAAGTTCCTTGAATAGAAGATGAAGACGGCTCCATAGTCGGAGTACCAGTTACATCAAAAGCACTTTGATTACGGGACAGGTGGAAAACTGCAGGATTAGGAGTATCAGTTGAGTAATAAACATTCATTCTACAGCCAGAGTAGAGAGGTTCAATGTACAGGGTGTCTAGAACTTGAGAAGTCTCCTCAGTAGATCTTACATCCAGATAGAAACAAACTACTGCATCTTTAACTGGCTGAGGTTCGGACTTCCAAAATCCTGAAGTTGTTAGAACATCTCCCCCAGGATGCTGGTCTATCGCTATCTCTTCAGTGAATCCCCATACGGATTGACGAGATTCTTGAGAATCCACGGGGAAGGCATCTTCCCAATTATTTGTGGCTAGATTTATAGCGAAATTACTAATTCCTACTGGGTACTGAGTAATAGAAAAAGAAGGTTGAATATCTAGTGGAATAAGGGAAAGGGAGACATTTCTATCAATTCTCAACTGAAGCGCAGATGTTTCTATTGGGAATAAGGAGTAGTTGAAGTTTACCCATGTTGCATTTAGCGGAGTGCCAGTAGCTTGAGAGCTGTACGTAGAAAGAATCTGAGAAGAACCCGAAATGACACCGCCTATAGCATTCCCATTGGTATCAGTAGCTTGCAGGGTAATTCCGCTTTCTCCATCCACATACCACAAAGACCAATTACAAGGCACATTGTAGATAGAAAATACAATGTTGTTCAGCCATGTACTTGAAGAAAGATTGAATTGTACCCATGTTTCTGAAGAACTTCCTCCATAATCTATAGGAGAATACCATCCATTGTTATTGGGAATAAATGGATTAGGAATTCCTAATCCCATAGTAGAGTTAACTATTCCAATTTCCGGAGCATTGTAGGGAGTTAATACATTTGTATTTTTTAGTTGATCTATAACTCCAGTAAGGGGGTATATGCCTTCAGCCACAAGGCCATCTATGGAAAAGGAAGGAGTTATTCCCTGTTGAGTAAAGTCATTTATTGGGTTAGTATTGTTAGCTACAAGGGGCATTATAATCCACCAAAAATAGTTGCATAGAGTACAGTAGAAGACGGCATCAACATATCGGTATTTTGACTATTAGATTGAGGTTGATAATTATCCAGTATAGGAAGTCGGTAAAGAGAGCCCGAAACCTGTCCACCTTGACTTAAAATCCAGTTAGTCAAATAAGAAATATAGGCACTTTGAGAAGGCCATGCGTAAATATAGACAGGAGGAACTGTCAATGTATATTTAGAGGCATCTCCAGGATACTTACCGCTAGGGTAGTTATCGGGTGAGTCCGCCAATCCAAAAGATGTCCATGCTGACCATTGAGTATTTTGTACCGGAGTAGTTATAGGAGTAACAGAGTGAGCAATTGAGTTATCGTAAATACTTACATTTATTGAGCCAATATTATTATTGAGGTTCAGGTTCGAATGTTGTATATTCAAGTGAGAAAATGTGGGAGCATTTGTCGGGATGTCTGGCTGTAACCAGTTCCTTGAATTACTGCTATTAGAAGATGCTAATACTGAAGATGGAGCTGTTACTGAACGCTCCAGAGAAAACCATTCCGAATCCGCACACGCATCTCTAATAGGGAGAATACTTGAATTAATAACTCCAGTGGCAATTGTGGGAATTGTAGAAGCAGGTTTGATAGTAGTAATTACCCCACTATATAGTGCTTGCAATGAAGAGACTGGAAGACCGGGCATCCCACCGGGAAGTAGGGGAAGTAAAATGAATTCATTAGTCAATGAGGGAAAACGTGCAAGATTAGGAAGTGTCCATTGACTTACAGATCCGCTAAATATGCCAGCTTGTGCAGCATAATGAGTTTCGCCTGTTGGTATACCTGCAACTGATACAGTTAGGTTAACTAGGGTTGCACCCGTGGGTGCTGCAATCCCTTGTATTAAAAGTTGCGTCCAACCAAAACTAGATATTTCTGCTGTAGTAATAGTAGCAGGCGTTCCGGTTGTTACTCCTCCTGAAGAAAACCATGTTGCAGTTAGGGTGACATTTCTTAAAGGAGATCCTTCAGGAGAAACATAAATCATAAAACTGTAAGTATCTCCAGCAGTGATGGGATAATAGGGAGAAACTACACCACATGAGGTCCCATTCACAGATTCCATTAGGAGAGAATATCCACCACTAAGAAAAAATTTAGTAGTAGGATAAAAGGAGGTTAGTCCTAGAGATGTCCAATTTGTACCTGTAGCACCACTAAAAGTAGCATCTGGGAAATTCATTAAGTTAGTTGAGGAAAGTTTCCATCCAGGAATAGCAATGAAATTATAACCTGTTAATGCTTCAGCTAACAATCCCATTCCGAGGAGGGTGCCTCCCTTTTGAATAGCTTGAAGAACATACTTGATTCTTTCCCGATAAAGAGAATCTTGATAGTTTACATTCTCCCATTGAGATGTAGTTAACATGTCTACAAATGGATTTACACTCTGTGCGTATTCTTCACTTGTTAAACGAGGAATCGAAAAAGATTCTCCAAATATAGAATCTAAATCTGAATACAAAGTCTCATTAAGAGTTTGAGTATTTCGAGCTGTATCCTGTACTAATGCAAATTGTCCCGCTCCAGCTGGTCCTAAGATTGCCAACATGAACTTATAAAGGTAGTCCGAAGGCAAAAGACTATAGACCGACTCCGGAAAGTTGGTTAACTTTGAAAGAAGATTTTGATCTGGTGTTAGCGGAAAGGTATTAGGCATATATATCCTAGATTTGATTAACTACTGAAGAAGGTGCTTTGAGAACGAGGATAAACATTTACATACGCAAGAGTAGGTAATTCATTGCTAGCTAATGGGTAGTCATATAGGGTAGTGGTCAGTACATGTACTTGGTCATCTGCAAGAACTTGCAATCCATAATAATATGCATTATCACTCGAATTAGCAATACGCACATTCCCCACTCCGGATACTCCCATAGCTGTAGTGTAAATATCAGCCAGTGAAATAAAGTTTCCAAATGTAGCGGAGCTGAAGTATTGCGCCATAGCACTTTGAATTCCTGAGTTAACACCCGAAAATGATGAACCTTGAGTGTAAGTTACTACCAGATTAACAATGAAGGGTAATAGTGGGGTTTGGTGCATCAATACATCAGAGCCTACAAGTTGAACCTGTTGGAGTAAATCATTGTTAGATGTCACAATGCTGTTATAGGTATATGTATTAGCGCCTGAGAGTAAAAGAAGAGTTCCGCTGGCAGGAAGAGCTATCGGAGGAGAGGTTACAACCCAAGCAATTCCATCTTGAGCACTTGGAGAGCCATGAAGAGTTGTAGTGTCCGTTACCTGATAATAGCTCATGAGAACACTTGAGGCGGTTCCGGAACCTCCTGTAAGCCCTGTGAAACTAAAAGTGGCACTCGTAGACGAAGGATATTGGATATTCACTGCAGACGTATTCAGAGGCCCTCCCGTCACATTGGCAAGTAAGGATGTTGGCAGTCCGAGGAAAGCATCTGCGATTTGAGAAGCAGTAGCGTTATATGGAATAGGAGCGGTTGTTTGAGAACCTATGGTTATCGTAAAGGTACCTCCTGTAGCTCCAGTGATAGTGCAGTTATATTGTTGCACTCCTGGAATTCCTAATGAATAAGTAGATGATCCTACTGTAATGCTACTGGGAAGGCCATTCGGAATAAGGGGAGTTACGGGAAGAACTGTAAAGATGTCTACACTATTGGGGGCAGTCCCGGCCATTGTTTTCCAGTTTGAGTTATTGCTTCCGAAAGTGTTGGCGGTATTAAATATCGTTTGTGTAGAAATAGGTTGAGGAATAGTTCCTTGTGCAAATACATCTACCTTATTCATCACTGGAGGGTTAGTGGTAGGAGTATTTCTAGATGAAATAGCCATATATTGAGACTGTAATTGAACTGTACTGCCAGGAGTAAGCCAAGAGTAATTAGAAGAATTTGAATTTTCTGTAAATTGGATTACTAGAGGGGGTGTTCCTGAATTCCAGATGTAAGAGTAATCTACTCCAAAAACTGCTCCTACTCCGCTACTAGGACTTGAAATAATTTCTGAACCTTGAGGATATGTATATTTAGTATCCGGAATATTAGATGCAACTTGACTTACGAGAGTAGCGCTTCCTCCAGTTAAAGAACCTGTACCGATTGTTACATTTTCTACAAGAGCATTAGAATACTGGATGGTATAACCTGGACCTGTTCCTCCAATTGCAACAGTTCCTATGCCAGTAATTGCTTCTAAATTAGATTGAATTTCAGCTGCCGTCGCATTATATGCTAAAGCAGCTCCAGTTACGCCATTGTAAGTGAAAGTATAAGTTCCACCAGTAGCAGTTATAGTTAGATTTTGATAAATCTGCAACAATTCTAAATAAGTAGAAACAGGTCCTACCACAGTAGCTTGAGTAATTGGTGCATTATCCAACACAGTTGCAAGGAATTGCTGAGAAGTACCAGCTAGATTACGAAAGACAGTGGCTTCAAATCTGCTTCTAAGTTGTGCATCACTTTCGGGGCTTGATCCTCCGAGAGTTTGATATGTATTATTTACACTGGTAATACCAGCTATGGCTGTTGAAAGACCACTGATAGCTCCGGCAGGAACATTCCCATTAGTTCCAGTAAGAGTTGCAACTACTGGAACCGTAACACTCAAAGTACCGGCAATAAGAATTGCAGGTGTCGTGGTTTGAAAAGCTGTGTTTACACTACTTCCATTTGTATTGGAATTGGGGTAATAAACTTGTGTCCCTAGAGGAATATAGATATTAGATGTACTAATAGCGCCTGTTGCAAATGCCACCGATCCTACTGAACGTGTACCTTGTAGCCTATATATACCGAAGATAGCACAAAAGTTGTCTAGAAGAGATCCAGACATACTATTGGGATCTAGTGAGTATGTCTGCAAAACAGAATTATTAGCCTGTCCTGAAAGTTCATTAGCAAACGCCTCTATCATTGTAAACTCCGGGGTACCTGGACTAATATCCCAGTCTGGAGCATATAGTTGGAGTGCTGTTACAATTCGTGTAATAATGCTAGTAAGACTTGCCATAATTTCCTTTAAGAAACGGTGATGCCAGCGGAAGAAATTGTTGCTTGTAATGAAGTTGCAACTCCAGCCAATGTCGTAAGAGTCACCTGAACTGCAATTTGAACACCTTGAACAATTGCCTGAATAGAGTTGATTTGTTGAATAATTTGAGATTTAGACCAATTAGAAAGTTGATTGGTAGAAGCAGATTGTTGAAGCATCAACTGTTGCTGTGTTTGATATAGTCCCACTATACGTGCAACTTCAGTTTGAACTTGAGCAGCTAACAATTGTGGACTTGCTTGCCCAATGAAAGTATCTAAGTTAGACCCAAAATTAGGAGTACTAAATCCAATTCCATAAGTTTCGAGCATCCAGATAGTAAGATCTTGGATTAGCTTAGATTTGAAGTCTGCAAAGAGAAGTCTATTCCCCGCTCCTAAGACTAAATCTCCATTTTCAACTTTAAAACATTTCATATGTGATCCTAGTTTATCGGAAAAGAGATGCCTGTCAACCAAAAAGATGTCCAAGTGCCACCATAATATCCAGTTACAACACCGTCAGTGCCTATTATTACAATTCCTCCTACATACCCTGTACTTATTTCTACGGCAGTAGCCACACCAACAGTACTAGGAGGGCATTGAGCTAATGGAAGTGTGAATGGATTCCAAGAAGTTGTTCCTCCACTGGAGAGTCCTCTAAAATAAACTATATTGTCTATTTGTCTATATGCTGGATCAGATGGAGTAGTTGAAGACCATCCAGTATCTAGAAACCCTCCTACTGATTTATCTAAGCACCAAATATAGGGAGTAGTCGGATTGTAGATAAGCCATTCTTGCCCTGATCGAATTAGACTTAAATTAACTCCAGATGGTAAATAGGAAAGATTCACATGATATGTAAACCCTCCTGTACTTCCGGTTGCATCTGCAGCCAATACCCAGTAAAAGGGATAATTCGGATTAACGGTAGGATCTTGTACTTCTGAAACTAGAGTAACCCGTTTGTATATTGTTGGATGAGGCTTTCCTATATTATACATTATGGTTCGGTAATTACCTTGACATTGTTAACATCTAGAGCTTCAGGAGAAGTAAGCTCCATAATCTTACCCAAATGCGTAGGAGCAGTTATGGTCAATTCAGTAGTAAAACCTACTACTCTAGAGCATGTATGGGTTACCCCTTCTACATATGCCTCTATTTTCCTGTCTACAAAATCTACTCTCATACCAGGATAAACTTCTGGAAGAAATGTGGTGGCAATTGTAGATTCATATTGGTCACACCATTTCTGCATAAAAGTTAGAAGTGCAAAAGTGAATTCTAGAGTATGACTGCGAATCGTTGGTACTTCAGTTACATATGGACGTAATCCATAGCGAGTTAAAAAGTTATTGGCGTCAAATTGAGCTGCTGTATAGCTTGTTCCCCACAGCATTTGCATAATTTCGGATTGTTGTAAGGTGACAATACCTGTAGTTGCCATCCAGTCTGCTAGAGTAACAGACTGTCCTAACCCTCCTCCAGTAGAGTCTCCAGAAATTCCTACATGTGTAGTGACCAAATCATCACTACGATAAATTCTAAAGTCTGTTATCTCAATATCTCTAATCTGTACAGCCGGAGTAGTACCATACATTCCAAAATAGTCTGGAAACCATGCAACAAAATCTCCATTCGGAGCTGACATAAAATGTCGCATTGATGCGCCACATACTTGTTGAATTGAATTCAATAATGTATCGTCTGTGATAAAACCTCGTGGAGAATTATAGAATTGCTGAGAATTAGTATCGAATTGTGGTACTGTAAATTGAATATTAAAAGCATTAGAGGAGCTAATTGCACCTTGCGTAGAAAGGCCGTAAAGGGTGATAATACCACCCGAGTTAGATGGGATAGAGTTCTGAGAGTTAGAAGTGTCCTGGCTGTAGTAAGGACCCACTCCTGAGTTGGGAATGCTGCTAGAGATATCTGTAGCTCCAGGGAGGCTACCCACAGTTGGTCTAGTTGCTCCCATGTAGTAAAGAGGAGGATTTGTTCCCCATAAAGAACCAATAGTCTGATTGCTCAACTGACTATATTGGACTCCTAAGCCGGGGGCTTCTGCTCCGATAAGATAATCATTCCCCGATCCACTTTTATCGCTTCCCACAAAAATTTCTACGTGTTCTGCTTGTGTGGTAGAAGATCCACTTTGAGTAGCCGTAGTATCTCCTCCTCGTATAGCTGCAGAGCTAAAGACTCCTCCTAGGTTTTCCAATGAAGGTAGGAAGCCGCTGGACCAATTACTACATGTAAATGGAATGTATATTTGATCTGGGTTTAATGAAGGTGGAGTTGGGATACATGACACGGCTGTGTTATATGCAGATGTATAAGTAGCTGTACTTCGATCCGATCCCCAAAAGGCACTTCCATCCCAATTAACTCCTCCTCCAGAAACACTTGCCATAGCCTGCGCATTGCCTCTAATCGTGAATACACTATTGTTGGAGAATGGATGAATTGTATTGATTTGCCAAATTCCTCTATCAAAACTTGCACTTGAAGTAGGTGTAGAGGGGTTGTAATTAGCTCCTGCCACGTTACCACTTTCTACGACGGCTACTCCGGCTGCAATGTTAGCATTTGCTCGACTTAAATTACCGTATGTCATTGCCACCCATACTAATTCAGGAATTGTCAAAGCAGTTCCAGTTGGAGTTGGGGGAGAGTAGGGTTGAGAGCTAAAGAACACTAAATCTCCTGGCTGTAGGGGATCAGTCGAAGGAACTAATGGACCTTCTTGATAAATTTCCTCAGCAGTGAGATTGCCAATTTGAATGCCAGCTTGTCTTAGACAAAAGATTACAAGTCCACTGCAGTCAAATCCCTTAGGTTTTTGGCCGGAAAGAACCCCTAGGGAAGTATGACCACCTCCCCCTATATATGGCATATTGACTTGTTGTCTAGCAATTGCAACTATTTTATTAGCCTGTGCAGATGCTTGATAACTAGAAGGAAGTGTGCTCTGATTAGAGTATTGACTGTCCGATTGAAAGGCAGCTTGTGCATTCTGATTAGGACTTACTTTTCCTAAAGGAGAAGAAGGATCTACCCAAATAACTTCTATACCATCTCCGGCGCTGATTCCTAGAATATTAGCAGCTTCGTGACTTATATTGAATTGATTAATTGGGGCATATCCAACGGGAACAACAACAATTCCTTTGTTCGGATTCTTCTGACTCGTTATGAGAAGACGTTGATTTTTCCAGTAATCTTTTGTGTCCTGAAATGTAGCTGATCCGGAAAAGGGTCCAGTGCATACATATGGATGGCGATGACCGGAACCTCCTTCATATTGAGAGTATGTGGGTTCATTCTTCAAGAAGAGAAGTTTATCGTTAGTCCCAATGATACCTGCACGCCATGGAGTGATAGAGTTTAATTGAGGTCCATAACTTATATTTTGGGATTGATTTTGAGTAAGTCCATAAGTAGAAGGATTTCCACTACTCTTTCCACTTGTCATTGAGTGTGCTCCTACACTACTTACAAGTGCTTGAAGATTTTCTAGGGCGGTTTGTTGAGAAATGGCTTTAGTTGCATTAATTGCTTGTTCTATGAACGCAAGAGGAATTGCTTGTATGTGAATATTGTTACTTGGCCAGTTAGCTACCTTAGTCAACATATTGAATATAGAATCTATAATTCTAGTATCGGAAAATGCGCTTGCTTGTGTTGTGTCAAGCACTCCAGGTAAAATAGTTTGTGCGACTTCTGCTCCTACATCCCAAAATGTATCTTGTATTTTTTTCAAGGAACAGGTTGCTTGGATTTCAATAGCTCCCGGAGTACCAGTTTCAAATGGAGCTACTGTTACATATCCAGAAAATACTTGCATCCAGTTGAATCTTTTTAGGAAGATGGTAATTCTATCCATTACCTGAATACGTCTATCGTACTTCTTGTATTTATTTTGAACAGTTAACTGTGCAGTTGATAAAGAATTTATGGCACGAGTTACTTGAATTTCGACTAGATCACTAGAAATGTCCAGATTCCCATAAGTATCCGACGATACATATGCACGCATGTCAGGAGTATATGAAAGAGTACCTGAGAGTCCAAATCCCGATTGAAGTGGCTGAGTCATTATTTCTTATTCTTTGTAGGGAGATTTACTATAGGAGTGGATTTGTTTTTTTGAGAATTACTGATGTTGTACCAGCCAGTTCCATATTCTTCTTGTACTTTATTGGTAGGAGCGAAAGAAGAGTAGGATTGGGTTTGAGTAGATGCTGCTTGCCCGTTGGTGGGCATAATCAATTCCATTTGGAAAGTTCTAGTGTATAAATCTTGAAATCGTATAGCTCCTCTTTGAGCCTGCCTAATCCATCCCCGAAATGTAAGATTGTTCTTATAGTAGATCAATGTCATTGGGACTAATTGAGATTGATTTAGATTGGCATTGTAATGTTGTCTGATTGAGAAAGAGAAGTCTTCCATCTCATTAAATCTACGCAACGGCCATACTACGCTAAAGATTAAGAATTGCTCATTTCTACGGATAGGAATATATGACACTCCACTTTTCAATTGTGTTTCATCAAACTGAAGAGTAGAAGAAGTTTGTACGGATTGTAGCCAAAGAGGAGTTGTTTTTGTTAGGATTCTATTAGAGCTATTGCTAGCTAAACTAGAGTTAGAAGAATATGCCGTTATGAGAGCTGCATTACCAGTGTTGTCTTGAATAGATTTGTATTGACCAGTCCCAAAATCTATTGCGCCTGGAGTGATGTAATTAGCCATTAACTGAAAAATTCTTCTATCGTTTTATCTGGAGATTTGTTGGTTTCTACTCTCATCCCTTGAGATGTCCAAGTAAAACCTCCCATACTAACTAGCTCAATTTCTTGAGAAAGAACAGGAGATGATGGAAGTGTAGTAAAAACAGCCTCCTTGGACGGACCTGAAGACATTTACCCTCCTCGTGGATGATAAGAACGTTGATGTTTAGCTCCCGACGTGTTATTAGCCGGATTCTTAACTTGACTTGTAGTTCTATTAATAGGCGGTGCTACTATATTGCTCGATACTACTCCGGTGTAAGTAGAACTGAATCCCACATTTGCAGTTAGATGATCTAAGGCATGGCTAGTGATTTTTTCAATGATATTGCCATAATCTTCGTTAACTAGAAATTGGATACTGTATGGGTATGTAACCGTCTCGTATGTCCAACCTAATGCTGGAAATCCTTGAACCCATATGGAAAAATGCCATCCCTTTGTTGGTATATACAACTCAGCAGCATTCCAGTAAGAAACTTGCCAGTCCTGCACATTTTTTATGTTCTGGTAGAGCTTTAGCAATTTTGTACGAGATGCTGCTTCTCCTTCAAAATCAATAGTGTCTATTTTAGCAGATAGAATCTGAAGGACTCTTCCTCCTAGTGTGTCAAATGCCGCTGTATTTAGGGTATAACTGAAGGTCAATGAGTTTGGATTATATGGAAGAAAGAATGTTGTATTTCCATAGACAATATAGGCAGTATTTTGCTCATTAGAGAATCTATTGTTTGTTACTCCATCATTAAAGAGATCCACATTATCCTACTTGAGCTGCTTTGATTTTCTGGTTAGCCCTAGCAGATCCCCTATTAGCACCTGCTCCTATTTGGTGATTGGTCATACCATTTTCAGTAGTAAGAAGTTGAGCCGCTTTCCCAATAAATTTGATATTCACTTGAACTTGTTGAGGAGAGCCAAATTGCTGAGCCGGATTAGCTACTCCTGCATAAAGTCCTTGAGATGCACTAAGAGATTGCCATGGTCCATATGTAGCATGTCCATTTTTCATTGTCCTATCTGAAACTTGAAGTCTATTTTGTTCCAATGCGTTCCACGTATTCAGAGGTGTGGCACCATTCGACATCAATAATTTATTCAGAGAAGTTTCTTGCCCCCCTGCAGTTTTTACATACGCATCCTGAAGTCCCCCATAGTGAGCATTTTGTCTATGTATGAAAGTGTTCAACTCAGGAGATTTCCGCATAGCTTCTCTTTCAAGAAGTCCATATTGTTGATTGAGTAGGTTTTGATGAGAAACTCCGGAATGAGGATTTAGTTCATTTCCGACACCCCCCATTGGGTTAGTAAGCGGTTTTCCTAATGCAGCATTTAATACTCTCTGTTCCGGAGCTATAGCAGGCTGTCCATTAAACAACTGATTAGCCATAAGGGCAGCTTGATTTTCACTTATATTGAATCCATAACCTTGAAGCATTTTCCAGATAGGCCACGCTGCATTATTAATATCTTGACGTGTATGTCCATGAGTCAATGTAGGAGAAAGGAGGCTTCGGATCGCTCCGGTAAATGCATTACTTTCTGTAGCAGCTCCTCCTAATCCTTTATTATTCATTCCTTGTAATGTGGAATACAAACCTGTAACACTAGTATGTAATTGAGTAGCTAAAAGCTGTTGCCCTTGAGGACTATTAAGCAGAGTTCCAAGATTAATCCCACGAGTAGCTGGATTTTTCTGAAACATCTGAGAAAGCTCAGAGGCTACAGTTGGAGCTTCTGCTCCTGCACCCACTCCAGCAAGAGCTTGAAGGTTAGTGCCATAGGCTTGCGTCATTTGTTGGAATGATCCAGCATGTCCTTGAGCTGCAGAAGCTAATGAACTTAATCCAGATGAAAGAGATTGAAGAGAAGCACCAGCTTGTACCACAGCAGACTGAAACATTCCCATAGATTCTTGAGGAGATATACCATAATTTTCTGCAGCTCCCATGGCAAAATTAGTATATTGACCCTGCAACGCAGTTCCACCATAACCCTGTTGTAGACCAGTCTGAATAATTTGTTTTGCTTGACCAAATCCTAAGAGTGGATTAAGACCTGACAGGAAAGCTTGAGCATTATATCCCATAGCCCCCATTACTCCTGTTCCACCAGTAAGAGCTGTGTATTGCTGGCCCTGTCTTAGCAAATCTCCTATGCCTTGATATGCAGCATATCCCGCTCCTAATACTCCAGCTCCTTCTAATCCTCCTGCTACTTCTCCCATAGAAATTGGAATACCTCCTATTGAGGTTTTCCCACTCAATCCTAATTCTCTAAGTCTTCCCAACATCCCTCCCTGAGGGAGGCGCCCTGCTAGATTACCTAACAGAGTTGGAAGGAATTCCTCTTCCATAGCATTCCCATTTCCCTCCATCATCTTCTTTACAGGTCCTTCATGAGCATTGGCTCCTGGAGAAGAACCTTTTAGGTTATCTTCGTTGGGAATTTCTGGAAGAACTATGGGGGCTACACCCCCTCCCTGTGGGATATTATAATTAGGAGCGGAGATGTTAGCATTTGATATTCTCCCGCTCGCTAGGGTCCCTGCAGCTACCGCAGAAGCTAACTCAAGGGGTGCTCCCGCTGTCCCTGAGGTAGGACCCATACTCATTTGAGAGCCTATAGTGCTGTAGGAGGTTCGGTAATCATTCATGGCATTAGGAGAACCTCCTGCCATTTCTGATATACGACCTACAATCTGCTCCATCTTCTCATACTCTAGAACACTCTGCTGTAAAGTCATTAATCTTTGTTCAGAGATACTGCGCAACTCTTGTTCGTAGCCAATAAGCTGCTGAAGAAGAGTTCCTTCTTGCTCAGTTCCCTGAACAATCTCTTTTAATCTGTCCGAAGTATCTGAAGTTAAGGAGTTGATCGTCTCCATGTCCTTGATAACTTCGTCCAACTGATTAGCTAATGCTCCTGCATTGGAGGCAGCGTCATCTAGACGGAAATCAATATTCATAGGTAATGAAACTTGATTATCTCCACCCATGACATTATCAGCCATTTTTATTCATCATCTTTCAAGAGAGAGGTATCAAAACCAAATTGCTCAGCCGGGAAGTTTATGAAAGAAGCATCTTCATCATCATCTAAATCTATTTCTTCCCCTTCCCCATTCATTACTTGTTGAAGTATTTTGGAGATTTCTGAAGCTTCTTCTAGAGACTGGGGGGTTTTCCACTCTATTCGATCTATGCCAAGAAGACGATCTTCTTCTTGTTGTTTCTTCCACTTATGAAAGCCCTCGGGATTATGAAGCCAAAATTGTTGTTCAAAGTTAGCATCCCTAGCTTCAGCTTCATCGTGAGTCTCTCTAATCTTGGTAGATGCAAGAAGAGACTCTTGAAGAGGAGAAATATCTACTCCTTTGAACAGACCTAGCTCATATGCCATATCTGCATGATATCGGACATATTGATTATAAAGCCAACGCTCAGATCGGTCACTCTCGCATAGAGTGCAAAAAGAAGAACCTATGATGATATGACCATTTGGACAGTCAAAATGCATTATTCTTCCGATTCTGGAGCTGTGTCTGTAATCTTTTCAACAGCCTCGTTCAGCTGAGTAGCTGCAATGGGTGGCAATGAAACTACACCACATTCATACATTACTTTAAGAGCACGTAGTTCCAGGTTGTTGATAGCCTGATAAAGAAGGTCAATCACAGGGTCATACCATGCATTCACTACATATTCATAGCGTTCTCGAACAACTGACTTTGCCTTGTTGGCGGCGATAAGAGGTTTACCATCTACAGTCTGAAGACCAGCAGCTACAACAGCAGCTTTATATGCTCTGTTATACCCTAGAACGTTTACTAACTCTTTGGTAATTCTGGTGATTTCTATTTTTTCACCTACCGTGAGAGTTCTTATCAGAAAACTATGATATGGAATTTCCACTACATCTTCTAAATAGCCTAAGTAGGTAAGTCCCTCGAAGTCTTCTTTCCATGCATCTGGAAATGCATCTACCTTTTCTGGTTTTTGCTGACTCTTTTTGGCAATCAGCTCCTCTTTCTCTTCTTGATAATGAGCAGCTTCGTCACTCAAGAAGACTCCTTTAAATTCGGTAGCTTCAGACATGATTCTCCTAAATAGAGCGATAGGTAGACACCATTAAGATGCCTACCTATCTAGTGTATCGACTATAACCGACTATCAAGCATTATATGTAATGCTAAAAACTCTAATTAATCTTTGATCCTATAGGTCTAGTTCTTATTGTAGAATCTAGAGTAAGGGACCTTCACTTTAGAGGAACGAATTAGAACTTCAACCGTTGAAGATGAAGAAGTAAGTGCAGTTCCAAAGGTAGGGCCAAATTCCCCGTAGCTTAGACCATCTACTACGACAGCTCCCAAGAATACGGTATCTGTGGTTGGGAAGACTACTGAAATAGTTCCTGGAAGCGGTCCGCCAGTAACACTAACACCAGTAGGAAATTCAGGGATTTCCTGGAGGAAGGATAGAACTAAGGCTGCATCTGCATTCCAAGGAATGTCTCCAGATACGTAGTTTCCGTAGACTATACCAATAACTCCACCAGTAACCGAAGAGCTAATGCTCAATGTCTGAGTATTGCCAGTTGCCACTACTAAGGTAACAGTTCCAGTAATACCAGTTGAATTGAGGGTTAGATCTATAGTAGAACCTGTCAAGGTAATGGTGAAAGGACCACTTCCGGTTACTGCAACGGTAGCTCCAATACCCGAAGGTGTAACTGCAGTTAAGGCACTCTGAATAACAGAGGCAGCTGCATTGTAGGGAATTGCCGCTGTGCTTACGCCATTCCATGCTAGTGTGAAGGTACCAGCAGTTGCAGTAGAAGTGGTAAGAGTATAAGTGGCAGATGCAGTTGAGAGAACTGCAAGAGAACCAGCCAAAGTAGCTCTTCCTGCATTTACGGTATCTACTCCAAGAGGCTGACCGGCCGTGATTGCTGAGCTTACTGAACAAGCATCACACTCACCCTCTATCTGAATCCAACCAAAATTAGAGGCTGGGATAGCAGAGATAGCAATACCTGCAAAGTTTCCTACGTTGGTGTCTACGTTTACTCCTGAAAGCGTAGGACGCTGATTAGTAACAAGTCGGTTTGCTTCATCAGACCAAACTAGAACATCTCCAACTGCAATAGCGTCTGCAGAACTTCCGTTACCAACAAACATGTAACGGTCGCCTTCTTGGCTTCCTCTTACAGTGTTTCCTGGCTGAGTGTTGAAGAATTCACCCGAGAATCCTTGGAAGGCAACACCAGATACCTGAGGTAATGTAGCAGTTGTACTAGAAGTAGTAAGAAGGGTTTGGCTATTAACAATGGATAGGTTGTTGTCTGATCCCCACACGGTTGGAGCGGTGAAGTTAACTTCAGACACTAGGATAACCTTCTCCAAAGCACCTGTGGAGATGCGCCTAAAGGTATCTTGATCTACGGTGTAGGTTACGCCAGGGACCATTTTGCGGTGATCTGGAAGAGTAGCTTGTGCTACGCCTGGGCGTAGAATTACGTTAAAAGACTTTGCAGCCATATTGAATTATCCTTTTTGGTCTGTCTTCTTAGGAAGAGTAGTTATACGCCTTACGCTGGGTATACATTATGGTGATGGTCTTCGGGAGAGTCATTGTATCAATTGCGTCAGTCTCATCAACCTGAACGTTGGTAACTACGCAATTCAAATACTGAATGGCTCTGCGACCTGAATTATTTGGATAGGTAATAATTTTAGTACAAGTGATTGTACCCGCAGCAAGATTTGCCTTGAATACTCCTAATAGGTCTTCCGCACCGGAGTAGGGATAAGTTCCTGAGGTGGTAGGCAGCTGAGCCCAAACTTCAGCGTTCCAGACTTCTCGGATTTGAACGTCCATAGTTCCTGCCTGTAATGCAGCAGGGAATGCAATTTCTATGGGGTAAGGAGAATCAAGAGGCTGAACAGGCTGAGGGCGAGCTACAGGTTGTGGAGCTGTCTCCCTAAGTACATCTACATACAGAAGAGGTTGTCCATTAAAATGGAAGGTTGTATACCCACCACCTGCTACTCTAAATGTAGACGGAATATTTCCTAATGTTGGCATTAAATTTCCTTACCTTATGCCGTAGTCGAAGAAGCTGTTAGTCCAGAAACAGTAGATGAAAATCCAGTTGCTCCAGAGGTGGTATCAATTCCATATTGAACCTGAATGTAGTTCAATGGAAGGGTAGGTAGATAAAGGAAAGTAATTAGAACAGTTGTGGGGTTATTCGGAGGAACACTGTACGTGATAGTGTCGTATCCTTGGATAAGACCTGACTGCATCGCAGTGTCTAGAGCATTTACTACTGCACTTGCTACCGTAAGAGGAGTACTCGGTAGCAAAACGTTTCCTATCAAACCCTGTGAAAGAAGGGTATTGTCTAGGACCTGATACAACTTATCTTCAGCAGCTTGCACAGAAATTTCTCTGCTCAGATAATCTGTCATATTAGTTGTAAGAGCTTGCTGAACTAAGATGGCTCCACTTCTGTGCTGATAAAGACAACATACTCCATTAGACTGGAGCGTTACAGTATCAGTTTTAGTAAGCTGATTGGGAATTGAATAAAAACCAGCAATAGCCTTTTGAGTCATTGGGATTTGAACCCCGCTCTGACTAGCAAATAATCCAGCTAATCCTGCAGCAAGATACTGACCACCCAAGTAGATAATAGACTGGCTCTGCAGTCCATTCAGACCTGCATTGAATGTCACTACTGGAGGAGAAACAACTGTCATCCTTGTTGAATTGAATCCCTGAGCCTCTGCTTGAATAACAGATGTTGTTACAGAGTTGGCTACACCATCTAGACCTACAAATCCTCTAGTGTAAATTGAGTTAAGGGCTTGTATGTTTATAAAACTATACAGATCATCATGAACAGTTTGAGTTCCAGTAATAGGAACGATTACATCTATTCCCTGCTGAGACGTAAGTTGGTTTATACTGTTAGACCAGTCCGTATTGGACGGAGTAGAAGAGGATGATTCAACCGCTAAGCACATTATTTCTTGAGCGCCATTTTGGAAAGCAAAATAGGCAGCTAATGAAAGAGGAGAATTTACTTGCCCGCTTGCAGTTAGGGGAGAGCCATAGAATGCTGAAACTGAATTAAAAGACCTGAACAAGTATGGTTGAAAGTATGAAGAGTTGGTGTATTGGTAGTTGATTAATGCAAAGCCAGAGCCCCCGTTAGCAGGAAGCATTCTAGATCCTGAAGTTGGAGCAAGAATAGTAGTTGTGTCTATGCTATTTCCATCGGTAGAGGCATTGACAGTGATCGTGTAATCTGTTCCTGGGGTAAAGACAACTCCCGTATAACGATCTACTACTGACCCATTGGTGAAAACTTCTACTCCACCGCTATTGGTAGAGACTGCCACTCCTAGCTGAGAAAGCGTATAAGGAGCGGTTGTAGTGGGTAGAAATGTGTCCTGTCCTGTGGTGTAATTAACGCTTTCACCAATAAGACATGGAAGGGCACCAGGAATCCCAACCGGAGATGGAACACTGGGTGTTGGAATCTCTTGTACGGTTACGCCAGGAGTTAAGTAGGTATTGAAAGAGGTAGCCAACTTAGAACCTTTAGGAGAGAGATATGCTTCAATAAATGCTGTGGTGCTACAACAAAATTACGCAAAAGAAAACAATTAAGTAGGAGGGATGGTGAAATTAGCTATCTGTGGACTAAGATAGCTACCTGCATTGAGTAGAACTTGAGTGAGTGGATTGTAGATTTGTCCAAGGGTAGGGGGGGTAAACACTCCGCATCCCTGCACACGTATAGAAGCCTCATATATCAATAGTTCTGGTTTCCACGGTACTCCAGGAGAAATTGTGTCTCCCAATGGTTCTACTGTTCCAGGCAATAATGTTGCAGATACTAAGTCATAATTGTTTACGCTGTCCCAGAAAGCGGTAGCTCCGGGAGAAACTGAATTAAGAAGAAAAAGATCTATAAGAGATTCCCATAGACGATCTCTTTCTTCGGAAAGAGTGGAATAGATTGAAATATCCCACGATCCTTCGAAATATAATTGTCTTTGTTGTTGAAATGTAGATTCATTGGAAACCTGTACTATAGTATCTGGAAACAAACCAGTGTATTGGTTTTTTGTGGGATGAAATTGTACTAAGCACCCAGGCCAATAGTTTTCTTGTTCAGGGTAATCAACACCTATGCTTTGAGGAATCAACTCTATTCCAGGAGGATTGTTGTTGGGGAGAGGATTAATTGCCTTGAATCCGCTTGCGAGACTTTCTACTAGAAGCGCTTTGCATGCAGTTATATACATTAAACTCTAGCTCTTTTCAAAAGTGGTTCTAGTTCGGGAATATTCTTGACTATCTGAACTTTAATCTCTGGTGTTAAGGACATCCAAAATTTTTGTATCTCCTCTTCCAGAGAGGAGATCATGAATCCTTTAGCCTTAATTCCTGGGTTATACCATGCAATTTTACTTCCTACAACTGCGCCAGTGTTGTCTCTAATAGGAACTAGATTCCCAATCTTAGATGGGTTGGCGTATCGAAAACTGATTACACCTGATGGGCCTCGAATAGGAATTGTTTTTCCAGCTAATTCCCACATTACGTGAGGACGAGTTCCCTTTTCTTGATACATCATATAATGATGAGATTGAGGAACACCTATTCCTACAACACCTGTAGTAGAAATAGGATAAAGAGACTTGGCCCCTCCTTTTGAATTGAACCTTGCAACTGGTGCTCGTCTACGTGCCACTACAGAAGCCTTTGCAGCTACTTGTGCAGTAAATTGAGCAGGTAATGGGTAGACTGGCATTTATAGACTTGGATAAAATCCTGGATTTAGTTCGTTATTTACGGTTTGGATAGAAGGGTCGGTGTATTCTACAGAGTAGAAGGGGTGATTTTCTGGCAGATTAGAGAGTATTGCTGTTTGTCCAATGAGGATTTCCCATGTCTGATTGTAAATCTGCTGTCCTCGTGTAATAGAATTTGTAGGTCCAGTTCTTAGGGTTTGAGGAGCTACAGTCTGAAGCTCAAAGCGTTCTCCTGGAAGTAGAGGAGTTTGAGTAGACAAATCCCATTTTTCAATACGGATTATCAAGTCTCCATCCTTTAGGGTAGGGACAGCATAGAACGAGGCTTCTGGGTTCTCAGACCAAAACCTACCGTATTTATCTCTCTTTCTCTTTTCAGAGGTATCCTGTACTAATGTAAAAAGTTGGTAGATAACTGGCTTAAATCCACCAGTGAATCCCACTCCGAAACATGCAGGACACCACCAATCTCCAGACTGCTTATAGACTTGACTCAATCGAGACTGAACTTGTGAATCAGGGATGGTTGGATTAGGAGTAGCTTGACACTCAGTACAGCGAGTAACTAAACCAGCATCAAAATCTTCAACACGCCATTTGAGTCTACAAACCACGAGTTCTCCCCAATATTGCAATGCCTCAGAAACGAAATTTCTATTCTGTTGGTCTGCAAATAATTCATTGGACTTGACTACAATCATAAAAAATGTCTCCTATCAAATAGTTCGACAGGAGACACTCTTTAAACAGCTCTTATTGTTGTATCGTTATGCTACAAATTCTTTATCTCTCCACATAGCCCATCCATCAAAAATAGGGATATCTGTGTAGATAAATCTCCCATCTCCTTCTTCATAACGAACTACTGCCAATCCCTGTTGCCAATCTTCATATGAAGTCAGCGGAATGCCAGATAGATCAGTCGCTCCCTTGGTAGATGGAACAGGACCATCTACTCGTGCAAGACAACCAGGAGAAGCAGCCATAATTGTACGAGAACCATTTCTGGTACGACGAGTACGATGTCCCTTTTCTATTCTGTGAACATGTCCAGAAATAGTAGATACACGCTCTGTGTCCAAATATTTGTGAACCGTAGAGCCTGTGCTATTCACCTTATGTCCGTGGATGACCTTAATCCTGTCGTTAATATAGAATTCGTTGGCTGGATAGCCAGGAAGAAATTCAATTCCGTTTTCTTCAAACCTGCAGAGAAAAGGAACAGAGAAAACGGGCCATTCTTGAGGCGCTTCTCCTCTTTTAATTCCGAAAGCCGCTATCGCATTATCCAGAATATAGTTAGGCATTCTTTCTTCGTGATTACCTGCTAGCCAAATAATTCTAGCATTAGGTGCTGCAGCCCTTAACTTGGCGCCGAACTGAGCGGTCCAGTCAATAGTGGGCTGAAGAGTCCTCTGAAAAGCCGGAGTCAGTCTAAACTTAGAAAGCTCTGGAAGGTCCAGACCATCTCCCACCATTACTACAAGGTCCGGGTCCTCAGCAGCAACAATTTGGAGCGCTACTCCTATAGCTCTTTCATCGTGTGTTGGAATTAGTTGATTTTTACCGTCAAAATAAAATCCAGCCTGGATATCTGGCAGGATTACTGCAGTCTTCCAGCTCTCTCCCAGCTTTGTGAACTTCTTAGGAAGGTTCTGGCGCACTATTACAGGGTCACTCTGCTGGATTAAGGGCCATTTGGGACCCTCGTCCCATGATGGAGAGAGCGATATGGACACCATATCTACTACCTCGGGCTCTCCATCCTTATTTTTGGAGAATCCCTGGTACACCTTGATTTTTTCTGCTCTGCCAACTTGATCTATGCTGATCGCACTTCGTTCTAGCAGCTCAGCAATTTTTGCGTTGGTTTCTTTTTTCCGCTCTGAGACAGGAGGGTCGGGTGTGACAGGTCGTTTATCTGCTACAGTGTGATAACTTACCTCGTGTCCCCATGATGCGAGAGTACGGAGAATCTCTGCAGTAGAGACAGTGACATCTTCGCTCATCTCATCCAGAATATGCTGCTGAGCAGGAGCTAAGTCTACATTTTTTAGCTTTAGCACTATTAATTATTCCTTTTAGGTTAACTTGCTCGGCTCACTTGGTAGCATCGAGCACAGATTACACCTTCTCATCATACCGTGATCTGCCGATCTTCGTGCTCAGGAAGATTTTTCAGAAAATCTCCCGTGCGGACTTGACAACCGAGAAGGGAGATAGTAATGTTCTTCTTGTTGGAAGCAAGCGGTTCTAAGAAAAAGAAAAAGCTTCTTGACACGCAGGACAGCATATGATATAGTAAAGGCATAAGGGAAAGCCCCTACCACCCAAAGGAGAAAGAAATGAAGCTCACACAGATCATCAAGAACACAGTCGTTCGGACCCCTGCTGGCGTCGGTAGGGTCTGCAGCTCTAAGACCGTCCCTACAGGCAAGCGTGGTCGTCCCACTACTCTGGTGGTCGTCCAGCTTCGAGGTGAGAAGGGTGCATTCGGCCCTCGCAAGGAGTTCAACCTGAGGGATGTCCAGGTTGGTGCTACCCCTCCTCGGAGGGGTCGTCCGCTCGGTTCCAAGAATGCCTCGAAGGTCCAGGTTCAGATACCGGTGGAGACTCCTGTGGATGACTCTCAGGAGGACGTTGCGCAGGCGATTTGACTCTGGTAGTCTAGAAGAGGTAGCATAGGTGGGAAGGGGCTCTTCGGGAGTTCCTTCCCACCAACTATTTAGGAGTTCAGTGACTACTGAATTATTTCTTGAAGATGAAGACTGGAAGGATATTCTGGGACCTGTCCTTACTCCAGGACAGGTTTGTGAACAATTAGGGATCAGTCCCACTGACCTGAAAAAAATTACTGACACACACCAAATTGTCGGAATCGTTACCTCTGAGGATAAGCTGTTTTATCCTGAATGGAATTTTGTAGAGACAGATATTCTGACTGGTCTTCCTGTGGTGTTGAGTGAATTCGACTATAAGATAGTAGACATGTGGACCCTGACAGGGTGGCTCCTGTGTCCCCAGCTTGCGCTTCACGGTAAGAGTGTGATACAGTACCTTCAGGAGGGGTTGCCTGACCCCGACGAGGAACCTGTAATCAGGATTGCTATGGATCAGGCGCTATACTATACTCAGCACAAGAGGTGCTTCACCTCTTAACACAAGGAGGACAAATATATGGGAAAACCTCGTTCAGCAGAGAGGGAGAGAGATCCTTTTAGTGAATTAGAGAAGGCATTTGGGGAACTAACATCAGTAGCAGATGATCCCGCACATAGAGACAAGTTTGAGCGATACATCGGTAAGAACCGTCCCGACACCTCTAAGGAGAATAATGAGTAATTTCAATCGTTCCCAAAACAATACATCCTCTCGCTGTGAGGATGTTGCTCCTTTCGTGGAACATTTCAGCATCCCCCACAAGGTTGGAGAAGAGGGGAAGATTTCGTGTCAGTGCGCAGAGGTGCGAGAAGACCGTCCTAAGCCACCTGTGGCCCCTCTCAAGGACCCACGACTTAGCCCACGAGCGCAAGGGCGCAGATTGCTTCAGGACCTCTTCTGGGCTGAGCATGAGGAGAAGCGTCGTATCGAGCGCTTGCCAGATGTAGCGAAAGGCAGGTAGTCATGTCTCTTTTGGAGCTACAAGTAATCATCTTTCTAGGAGTATGGACAACTATTCAAGCATTCTTCCTGTTGAGGAAATTTCTGGGAATAGAATACGAGAATGAGAGTGTTCGACTTAGGCATGAATCTGGAGATGAAGTCCATAAAAGAACGATGCAAGAAATTGCTATGGAAAGAGAAAGACTCCAGAGGGAAATTGCTACAGAAAAAGCCCGTACTGCTATTCTGATAGCGATGAGGAAATTCGGCGAGACTCATGGAAGACTCCCTGCAGATGAAGATATCGGTGAGCTTGTAGAGTGTGGACAAGATATTAACCTTATCTTCGAAGTCCTAGATAGTTTATGGGACTCGTAAGGAAACGTGAAGAAGGAATTCTATGAACTTAATAGTGACTGGAGCCGAAGACTACACGAAAGAGTGGAATGTCTTCGATGCATTAGATTATTATTACACGAAGACAACATCTCCCATGGTTATCGTCACCGGAGGGGGAAAAGGAGCAGATGCAGCAGCTTTGCTTTGGACAACAAGTATTAATTTGTATAATAATAACAGTGTAGATCTTTTCGAGATTCCGGCACACTGGACTGCTCCTTGTGCGCCGTGGTGCCCTAGTAAACATCGAGTAAGAAAAGGATTTAGGACCCAATGTCCTTCAGCAGGTTCATTCCGGAATGAAAGGATGCTGCTTTCTATGCCTGATGTTGTGTTGACTTTTGGGTCTAGTCCAATAGTAGCAGATCTGGTAACCCAAGCCCTTACAGCCCAAGCCCTTACAAGGGGTATCACAGTAATGGATGGAGAAAGACTATTGGAATCAAGTGAATATCTTCTATGGAAGAATAGGTCTATAAATGAAGGACGATAGAAATGTTGGCAATATCCAAAGGGCAAATCAGGACCCATGGGTAAGTTCGCTTGAGAGGTATCAAGATGCTTGTAGGGAATTGGACGAAGCGAATAAGAAATTTAAGTTTTGGGCTACTCTTTCATTTTGGGCTACTATTTGGGGTATTATAGGCCAGGGAGCGATTGGGGTTATTGGAGTTCTCTCTCATCCTGTATTTATTCCTCTGGTAGTTGAAGGGTTCGGTTTTGCTCTTGTATGTTTGGCTTTGTTTCCATAATGCTATCGTATGTTCAAGGAGTCTCGCTGAGAAAATCTCTACTTGACACCGAGCGGAACTTGTAGTATGATGAGAGCATCAACGATAAAGGAGAGAAAAAATGGCAAAGGACATTAGGGCTGCTGAGCAGGGACTTCTTGAGAAGATTGTCAAAGGAGAAATCAGCATCTACGATGCGGTTGCTCAGCACGCAGTCTCTCCTCTTCACGAGACTCGGGTGTCTGTCAAGGCTCGTGCAGGCGAGGTTAACCCTGAGCTTGAGGTGCGTGACCTGGAAACTCTGAACACCCTTCCAGAGGTGGTGACTTCCTTCGTTGAGCCTAAGAAATCTCGGGTGCTCAACCAGGACGAGGTGGATGCTCTCATTGGAGAATTCATCACCGCTCACACTGCCATCTCAATTCTGCAGGGGCGTCTGAACGGTCTGAAGGGTGCTACACAGAGAGCTATCAAGGCAAGCAAGATTGGGGATGACGAGAGGGCATACATTTCCTCTGCGGTGCACGGTAAGAAGATTGAGCGTGACATCAGGGGAAACAAGCCCTACATCAATCCAGAGATTCTCAAGGAGCACGTCTCAGCCAAGGTGTTCAAGACCTTCTTCGTGACAGTCACGACCACGAGCAGCACCGTGGACAGCGATGGGAATATCGTGGATTCCTGGAAGACCGTGGAGGATGTCTTTGAGGAGGATCGAGTTACTAAGGCTCTCGCAGAGCGTCTAATTACACTGGACCAGCTTACGCCTGCTGTCCAGCGTACTGAAGTGACCTACGCATTCACTCCTCGCCCCTACGTAGCAGAGAGCTAGGGATATATTGTAGTTATTCAAAAAGCCCACTTTGGGATACAATAAAACAAGGAAAGATTCATGGGTAAAACATTCTTAGGTACCAAAGGTTTACTGACCCATTTGGCTAATTACCACCCCCGCATATGGGCTTCTTTGGAGAATGCTCCTAGTTTCTACAAGGTGAGTTCTCATCATTACTCTCACTTAGAAAATCATCATTGCTCTCACTTAGCAGATTCGTGGCGTTCGGTAAAGAATGCCCAAGACAGGAAAGAACATCCGCATAATCATACGAAGTAAAACAAGCATTAAGAACGGCTAATAGTTAATGATTACTGCAAAAATTATTGAAGACTCTTTATCTCCTATTGGAGTGCGTCTTACAACTCTAGAAGTTACAATGCATAGGTTCATTCTTCCGGAGTTTAATACGCACCGTAAATTCAGTAGGAATAGCGCTAGCTCAAGAGCTATTCCTGTAGAAAAACAAATTGAGAAAATAATTAAGAATCCTGCTATTCCGGCAGAATGGAGAAGTGAAAAGTCAGGAATGAGCGGAGGAGATGTCCTAAGTCTGGAGAAAATCCTCGCATGTCAGTCTGCGTGGGAAGAAGCGCTAGAATCTGCAATAGAACAAGCTGAACGCCTATCGAAGCTCGGAGTCCATAAGTCTATTATCAATAGAATTTTAGAGCCTTTTATGTGGCAGACAGTTATTGTATCGAGTACAGAATGGAGTAATTTTCTCACTCAAAGAAATTCTCCGCTAGCTCAACCCGAAATGAGACTGTTAGCTGATAGCATGCAGAATGCATTAGATCATTCTAAGCCTTCTCCGGTTCTTTATGGAGGATGGCATCTTCCTTATATTACACAAAAGGATCGAGAGGAAGCTGCATCTAAGTTTGAGTTGGGCTATATTAGTGCTGCCCGGTGTGCTAGGGTTAGCTATCTAACGCATGATGGAAGGAGAGACTTAGGAAAAGACATTCAATTATTTGAAAAGCTCATAAGTGCTCAACCACCACACCTTAGTCCATTAGAGCATATTGCTAGACCTTTAGGGTCTACTCTTTATCCTTTTGGAAATTTTGATGGGTGGGAGCAGTTCCGAAGTTATATGAGTAACGAAATATACCAAAAGAAAGGTAATTCTAAATGACAGCAAGCGACACGTTCCTAGATCAACTCAAGAAGGAATTGGAACAGGAAATCGAGAATCTAACTCATTACGTTGAGCGTAGATTGGGATATCCTCTTTCTAAGAATTCAGTCCTTAAAGAGACTCCTAAAGAGGAGGAGCCCCCAACTTCTAGTAGGTGGAATGTATACGAGGCGATAAGGGCTGAAAGAGAAAGGGCTCATGTAAAGCATGTAGCTAACGGAAAAAGCGTAGAAACTCGAAATTTTTTTGATAGCGAATGGCTCCCAATTCTTACAGAAGAGGTGGGAGAAGTAGCTCGGGAAATATGCGATAGTGAGTCCGTAGAACATCTGCGGGATGAATTAGTTCAAGTAGCTGCTATGGCTGCTGCATGGGCAGATAGTTGCACCCGCTTCATAGATGATGGTAAGGAGCTGAATGTATAAAGAAGTTCCAGACCCAATGGCTATGCAAATAATTCTCCTTTATGAGAAAGAAGATTTACCGCATCTTAATGATGCTTGTATAGCTGCGGGAAGAGGGTGTCTGGAGGTATTAAAAGAATACGGTCTAGACAACCCAGCCATAAAAGAATGGCATAATCAACCTATCAGGAAGATTGTTCGAAGAGCTAAGCCTGTGGAATGGACAGAAGTTGAGGGGTTGCCAAATACTGTGGTTGCTTCTTATGGAGAAGCTATTGTGTTGGCATCTCTTCCTCAAAGAATGTCCGAGGTTCCTAAGGAGGTGTTAAAGCTTCAGATGACTAATTGGACCCTTCCTTGGAATGGTTCAGACTCCACACCAGCTGAGGGATTTTTTATGACGATTAATCCCTCGTTGAAATTGGAAGATCACCCAGGAAAGGCGATGGTACAAGTAGCGCATGTGATGCATGTAGCTTACAAACAAGCAACTAAAACAGAGAGACAAATTTGGGAAGGGAGAGACTTTTTAAGCACATTGTCCTGGAATGAGGGAGATTTTTCTTATCTGAACATAAGACCTAACGTGAATATAACAGATGCAGGATACACTGTGGTGGCACCGGGATCGAATACAGTACGAGCTACGTGGCACCTGTAAGTTGACAGAGTAGGAAAGGAGTGCTAACCTGTGGGCATCAGTCGAAGGGCTGCTGCTCAACAGGGGCTACAGACGACCGAGAGGTGCCCCTAAATAAGTTGAAATTTCTTCTTGACAAGTCCCCCGAGCCTATGTACAATTAAGATAGGAACAGCGACCAGGAGGAAAAAAATGACTTCCACTCCCATCACGAACGCAACTCCTAAGCAAATTGACTTCATTAAGTCTCTTCTTGCAACTCGGGAATTTAATCGTTCGGACCTGAATGTGAGCGCCCTCTCTCGTCAAGCTGCTTCTAACCTGATCGAGTCTCTTCTAGAGTGCCCAAAGAAGCAAGTCTCCGCACCTAATTCGCTGGTCGGGGTCTACCTTCTTCCGGACAATTCCCTAGTCAAGGTGCAGGCCAACAAGGCTAAGACGAGTGAATACGCTCTGGTGTGGGAGTCGATCAACGGCGAGCGTCTGAACCTGAATTCGGATGTTGTGCATGGTCAGTGGACTTACAGCCCTGCTCTTAAGAGTCAGGTCAAAGAAGAGTACAGGTTGACCCTGGAACAGGCTAAGACCTTCACCTTGCGCTTCGGACAGTGTGTACGCTGCTCTCGTAAGCTGGTTGCAGCCAAGTCGGTCATGGCTGCCATCGGCCCCGTTTGCGCTAAGACATTCAAGATTTAATTACAAAACCCCAGGTGAGAGGACTTGCATAGTCTTCTTACCTGGGGTATACTTGTGTTATCGGAACGAGCCAAGGAGAGCAGATGCCACGCACAGACCAGCACCGCCCAGTCCGCTTGGTTACTGAGAATTACGAGTATGTTGGGTCTTTCTATCACGGGCCTGGAAGCATGTTCTCTGATTGGTCCAAGGAGCTACTCAAGCTCGTTGTGTCGAGCACTGGTACGGCTTATCACTCCGGCAGCCAGTGCGACCACTGTGGCGCACACCTCAAGTATGTGGCAGTTCTGAAGCACATTCCTAGTGGTGACCATCTAGCAGTCGGAGAGACTTGCCTGGACAACCGATTCTCGCAGGCTACGATTGACTTTCAGCGCCTACGTAAAGCTGCTGAGTTGGACCGTAAGGCTCAGAAAATTAAGGAGGCTGCTGCAGCGTTTCGTGCAGCTAATCCAGACCTGGAGGAGATTTTTCAGGTGGGCGCAACCTACAACGTAGAGTGGTTCAAGAAGCTGGAGCGCAACCTTTACACCTACGGGAGTCTCTTTCCTGGACAGGTTGAGAAGGCTCTGAAGGTGGCACGAGAGATTCCCGAGAAGGCTCGCCTAAGGGCTGAGCGTGAGGCTGCAGAGGCTTTGGAGATTAAGGGTGTGGTGCCAGAGGGCTCGAAATTGCGCTTTCACGGTCTGGTCCTTTCCCTCAAGCATGTGAAAGGTGACTTTGGGTGGCAGACCAAGATGCTCTTGAAAGTGAACCGTGCAGATGGTACTGTGGTCAAGCTCTACGGCACCGCACCTGCTTCTCTCCTCCGGGATGAGGTGAAGGTGGGAGACTTCGTGCGCCTTACTGGTAACCTTACCAGGAGTAAGGATGACGAGGCTTTCGGATTCTGGTCCGTTCCCTCGCAGGCTTCTATCAGTCACCGGGCAGAAAATGGAGAGGAGAAGTAGATATGGTGTTTGCTCTTGAGAGGTCCCTAAACATTCCAGAATGGGTGTTCTTAATCTTTGCCTGTGGGTTGTTTCTGTGGGCAGCCGCTCTCCTGTGGCATGAAAAGGTGGCTCCTATTCTGATTAGGCGTCGGAGGAGGAATAGCAAGTGAGTTACGCTGAAGGAATATACATTCACTTAGGGAAAAGGCATGAGATTCCACTTGATTCAGTCATATTTATGACCAATCCTTATTTCACACATATGTGTTATCATAGGGATTCATATGACCGGCGAGTTGCCCGACTAAAAGATAAGACGAATCTTCACGACCATGGAGTAAAGGAATGGTCTAATGACCAAAAATAGAAATATCACACCAGAATATCTGGATAGAATAGAGAGGCTCACGAATCAAGGCATGCTGCACACGGCTGGAGGAGTGTCTATAGTGGTCCTTCAATTGATACAATACATTAGACAAGAATGGAAGTCAGATGCTATCTCTAGCGATAATTCTTAGTATATTCGTGTATTCTGTCCTGGGATTTATAATCGCATTAATTACTACCAAACTAGGTTGGTGGGGAAAAGATAAATGGAAGACAGTCCTAAAAGGTAACTTTAGAACTCCTGTTCATCCTCGAAGTGACCTGCTCAATGGGTGGTGGACCGTACTGCTTGTATCAATATTTTGGCCTCCGCTTTGTGTGGGGATGATTGTCGGTGGTTTTCTCGTGATCCTGATAGGTAGACTATTCAAAAAAATTGGGAATTACAATAAATTCATTCACTATATGGTGGAATTCATTGATAAATTCTTCGAAAATCGAAAGGAAAAGTAATGACTGCAATACCTATAGTATTGGGAATAATTCTATACATAATTATCGGATATTTTGTTGCTCTTATCGGAATTGCTACGGTCTACAAAGAAAAAATCTTAAGAAAATCATCCATAGATTTTCAAGATGATGGCGGGTTCTGGTTTGTCGCAGGACTCTTCTGGCCGATTACAGTCTTAGTATATACTTTTATGGTTTTATGCCACAAACTTACTCTAAGAAAATTGAGCCTTTATTTGCTAGATATGTTTGCCCATTTGATTGATAAGTATGGAGAAAAGGAGAGGTAGTGGAAATCGCTTTAATTTGGGCACTTACCCTAATAGTAGTAAGCCTACTTATCTCAGTACCTATTCTGATAGGTGTTAAAATGGTTGAACATCGACGCATAGTCGAGGCTAATTCAAAAGTAGAAATAGCGCACAATGAAGAGGTAACTAAGCGTATAATGGTAGAGCAAGCTCGTAATCATGATGAATTGCTTCGAGAGCAGCTAGACTTCGAAAAGCGTCAGTTAGAGTTGACAACAGGTCAAAAAGTTGATGAGGTCCAGGAGCCATTCTGGTCAGCGATCAGGAAAGATATCTTTGATATTCCCTCTTGACGCAGTAGGGAAGGAGTAGTAAGCTACTTGTATTGGAGCGACCAAGGAGGATCACCGTGGCACTAGACATCTACCAAATTGTGACAGACAAGATTATCGAGTCCCTAAATCAGGGTGTCGTTCCCTGGCAGAAGCCATGGAATCCCGAAGTGGGGCTGCCCCGTTCCCTGTCCACGAAGAAGGCATATCGTGGTCTGAATATCTTCCTTCTTGGGCTCTCAGCTCAGATCAATGGCTACTCGTCCCCGTGGTGGGGGACCTACAAGCAGATAGAGGCTCGTGGGGGTCAGGTGCGCAAGGGTGAGAAGTCTACTCTGGTCATCTTTTGGAAGCGCCTGGAGAAAGAAGAAGTTCGAGATGATGGTTCAATCAAAAACAATTCTTTTATGATGCTGCGCTACTTCAACGTCTTTAACGCTAGCCAGTGCGACGAGCTAGAGGTGCCTGCTATTAAGGGTGAGTCAAAATTGACTCCTCACGAGGGTGCTCAAGAAATTGTGAGGACCTATCTCTCTTCAAAGAATCATCCAGAGATTGTTAAGGAGGGTACAGAGGCGTCCTATAGCCCATCTAGGGATTGCATTACGATGCCGGTGCGTACTAGCTTTCATAACACAGAGAGCTACTATGGAACTCTCTTCCACGAGATGACTCACTCTACTGGACATTCTTCTCGTCTTAATCGAGAAGGAGTTGTAGAGAACCACAAGTTCGGAGATGAGCTTTACTCTGCGGAGGAATTGGTAGCTGAGATGGGAGCTGCAATGCTCTGTGGGGTCGCAGGAATTAATTGGAACGTGGAGAACTCTGCAGCCTATATTGGAAGCTGGTTGAAGGCTCTGAAGGGGGATCAGAAGCTTGTGGTGAAGGCTGCTGGTTTGGCTCAAAAGGCTGCTGACCTTATCCAGGGAATTTCTTATGGAGAGATGGAAGGGGAGTAGTGGGAATGAGTGGAAGGCTAGGGAAGGGGAGTAGTGTGTGGAAACACTTGAACCAATATCACTCCCCTGCTAATCACTACGAAGGAACTTCAGAACTTTTCTTCTACTATACAGAGCATAGAGCACTCCATTACGGTGATTTTTCTCATCTTCCGATAAAGACAACTAGATCAAACTCCGACATTATCGACCATATTCATATCTCTCTCAAGGAGAAGTAAAAAATGTATGCCTACGTAAGCAAGGAATCTCAACTTCGCATTTTGTGGGTCGCTATCTTTATCGCTATTTGGGGAGCAACCTTTTCCTCAGGATTTGGCGTTGTTTTAAGTGCCATCGCAATCATTATTCTTATGGTCTTACTCTTTATTGGCGTCTCCGAAGTTCCGGACTCGAAGCAATAAGAATGAGTAAGAATGCGCTATTGGATCATCTGGTCACTCATCACGGAGGTATACTAGCAGGGGATAAAAACACTCTATGGTATCTCAATTACCATATACAATATCACGATAAGAAATATATGCCGAATATAGGGTTGGGTTTTCCTCCTCCGAAGGGGTTGTGGGGATTTGATAGAGGATTAGTAAGGGATTGCGTTCCTCACAATCATGGTGTAAAATACTGGAGTTATCCATGAGAGAGGTGAAACCAGACTCTCCATGGAGGAATAGTCCTGTAGTGCGTCACCTTAATGAAGCTCACCAAAGGGAGCTTGACGGTTCACTTTATGACCCCCTAGGTTACTACGAGCACCATAGGCGCATGCATAGAGCCGAAACTAAAGGAATGAAACCTCATAATCACGGAGTAGACTGGAAGAAAAATGGTTAAACCGAAGAAAGGTATAGGTGTAATTAAACACCTCAACGAGTTTCATCACGGAAGTTATGACGGTTCTTATCAAGATACTAAACATTACTTTTCTATACATAGGTTCTCTCATCTTCTCAATAAGGGTGCCTCATCTCACGATCATGGATTTTCTTGGGAATTAGAAAAGAACGTAAAAAAAATAAAATGAAAGAAGTATAAATGACGTGTATAGTCGGTATAAAAGAAGGGTCTAGTCTTATCCTAGGAGGAGATTCAGGAGCGTACTCAGATACTACCAAGGAAAAAAGTCCTACACCTAAAGTCTGGAAAGATAAGACTTTTTTGTTTGGATGGGCCGGAGACATAAGGAGAATGCAACTTCTCCAGAACATTTGGAAACCTCCCTCACTCCCAAGAAGCGATGATTCCATTTGTGAATATCTCATAACTACATTCGCCTCATCTATTCAGTCTCTCTTTACTAATGATCTTTATCTAAAAAAAGAGGATATTGAAGGAATGGGGGGAGAATTACTCATTGGAGTAAAGAGTCGTTTATTTGTGGTAGATAGCAATTTAGCTCTTATCGAATACGATCAATACACAGCCATTGGCTCAGGAAGTCAGATAGCGTTAGGGTCTTTGTTTAGTAGCAAAGATTCTTCTATTTCTCCAAAGGAAAAAGCCGCCCTAGCATTAGGAGCGGCTTCAACCCATTGTATAACTGTAGATGAACCTTATTCGTTCATTGAGTAGGTGGGACTAGAATCCACCACCGTTAGTCATGGAAGATGCATAGATATATGACGGCCTCGTAGGCTGAATTAACATTCGAGGAATGATTCCACCAGCCACAAGCATGCTACGATGACTTCCTACTAATTGGGTTCTCTTGAACTGACGCAATGCCTTATCATACATTAGTTTCTCATCTTGCCATTCCTGGCGCCACCTATCCCTGTAGTCCCTTCGATCTAGTCGAGGGACATTTATGTTTTGAGGGTTAGGTTCTTCAATATAAGACCTGGAGATATGCCTTAGAAGGGCTGTATAGATTCCCCATTCAATTAGACCATACCAGGGAGTTGGTACTGTGTTTGTAGCTCCCATCCCTACTGCATAGGGAGGGTCAAAAGGTGGCTGAAATTCAAAGTTGAAATATGTTATTGCTTCTGTTTGAAACAATCTAGCTATCACTTCATATGCGTTAAATGATGATTGCGTAAGCTCGGCCAGATAAGGTCCACCATTAGAAGAATCCCAAGAGTTTTCTACTCGGCCATACACATCTACTACTGCCTGTCTTTCATTTAGCAATAGGTTATTCCAGTAGTTCATCTGGGGTGTAACTTGATATTCATCTGTTATAAATCTAGCGGTGCCATTCATTGTCCACGCCCAAGTTACTGTGTATGGACCTTCTACGGAAGTGTTTTCTGGCAAAAGTTGATAAGCATATGTTCCTACATTCTCCCTTGTAGCTGTAGTCCCTACAGGAAGAATAATTAGATTGCTCTGAGTATTCTCAATAGATAGGGTAACAATCTGATTATCAGGATCAGTTAAGACACCATTCTCAAATATAGTTACCCCTATTGGCTCTGACGCATATAATGAAATTGGTCTAGGTAAAGCCATTGCATTCTTTCCTTATATTCTAAATGAGATTGATATATAGCCACTGCCACTTTGATATCCTGCAGTAGTTGTACCTCCAGGCGGGACTAAAGAAGAACCCCCACCTCCTCCACCTCCTCCTTGGAAGTAGGTAGATTCTGATGCAAATGCTGCATAGCCTCCTCCACCGCCTCCTCCGTACCAGCCTCCTCCACCCCCTCCACCGTACCCATAGAAGCCTCCAGCATATCCACTTCCTCCATATCCACCTGTAATTTGATTACCATTCCCACCTATTCCTAATCCTCCCGAACACTGACCTCCAGTACCGGCAGCATTTTGTGTTCCTGGTGCCCCAGTACCAAAAGAGAATTGTGCATTATTAAATAGGTCTATTTCATTTTCAGATGTCCCATATCCTCCCTGAGTCCCCCCACCTATTCCTCCGTAACTCATACCGATAAATAAATAAGGACTCGTATTTACATCTATGTATCCTCCTCCACCACCTCCAGCCCCGGCTATGGCGATATATTGACCATTAGATGAGATAATACTGCATTGACCCCCTGACGCACCAGATATTGCATTGTTAAAATCACCAGAGCTAGTCCCCATTTGTCCTACTGTTAACTCTAATACTTGAGAAGGAGTAACAGCTAGTGTAAATTGTACTCTTCCTCCCTTAGCTCCACCAGGATCCCATGCAGTTGATCCTCCTATAATTCCGCCACTTCCTCCTGCCATATCTATGGTAAGCTCAGTAACTTTTTGAGGAACTACAAAGGTTTGTTGTGCTGGGTTTGGAGGATATAGGGTGGTAGATGCTCCTGAAGGAGAAAGATATGTAATTTGACAATAACCATTAAAACCAACTGCTCCATATTGAGGGCTGATTCCAGAAGGAGCCAGATTAGAACCTCCTCCTCCTCCACCTGTTGCATATTGTGGATAAGCTC
>Ga0078972_1000878_pt1 | contig 122102 bp, 89 predicted proteins | sample YelNatPaOPGAMG01_FD_67568 | JGI IMG/M metagenome (GOLD analysis project Ga0078972, IMG submission 67568) | Hot spring thermophilic microbial communities from Obsidian Pool, Yellowstone National Park, USA - OP-RAMG-01 (SPADES assembly) (version 2) | ecosystem: Environmental > Aquatic > Thermal... | reverse complement strand
TTATATTATTTCCTGAGCCACCATCTATTCTCAAATCCTCATCATCATAACGAAGCGTATCATCTCCAGACTCTCCATAAAGCCAATCTGCTCCAGCATTACCCCATAAAATATCATTACCTACTCCTCCAAATAACCTATCATTCCCATCTCCTCCATAAAGCTCATCATTCCCAGCTCCTGCCATCAAAATATCATTCCCAGCCTCCCCATATAATTTATCATTCCCATCCCCTCCAAGAATCGTATCATCACCTGCTCCTCCATAGATTGTATCGTCCCCTATCCCTCCATCAAGAGAATCCTTTCCTTCCCCTCCATAAAGAATATCATCTCCTGCCTGACCTCCAATCCTGTCATCTCCTGCTCCACCTATAATCTCATCATTACCCAATCCACCATAAAGTCTATCATTTCCTTCTCCTCCATCAAGAAGGTCATTCCCAGATCCACCTATTAAAATATCATTCCCTTCCTCTCCATATAGCTCAACACTTACTCCAACTCCTGAAGCATCAATTGTGTCATTCCCAACCCCACCATAAACAGTTGCTGGAATTGTAAGGCCAGAAAGTCTTATCGTATCATCTCCCGAACCACCAAAAATCTCAATCTCAGATAGCCCTGAATAAGTATTTATAATACCATTTATATTAACAATTATTACACCGTTTTCCTCACTTATTACGATTGAATCAGTTGACCCTGTCCCCTCAATCTGCTGAATTCCTGTTACTGTAATATTAATTTCTTCAGAATCACTCAGCTTACCATCTGTTACACTAAAGATTACATCATAGCTTCCTGCTGTTACGGGCGTCCATGTAAAGATTCCTGTATTAGAATTAAAAGTTGCACCTTCCGGAAGCCCTGTTATTCCAAATGTCAATACCTGATCGTCAACATCACTTGCACTTAAGGCTATAGTTAACTCCTGTCCAACACTTACTTGTCGATCTCCAACAGGAGAAAGAACTGGCGCATCATTTACTGGATTTATTGTTAGATATACTGTTACAATGTTTGAATTAGCCTGACCATCGTTTGCTTTGTAGGTAAATTGATCTCCCCCATAGAAATCATGGTTAGGAGTATAAGTAAATGAACCATCACTATTTATGGATAATCTACCATTTTCTGGCCCACTTACCAATATTGCACTAAGGCTATCACCCTCGATATCATTATCATTTCCAAGAATACCTGGAGCTGAAATTGAAATGATAGTATCTTCATCCAATATATAGCTGTCATCTAATGCCACTGGCTCGTCATTCATTGGAATAACATTTATTGTAACAGTGGCTGTATCTATACCTCCGTTACCATCTGAAATAGTATAATTAAAACTTGCTCCTCCATTAAAATCGGCCAATGGAGTAAATATCACAACCCCGCTTTCGATTGTAACAACTCCGTTAATCATATTTTCAATGCCAATTATCGTTAGAATATCTCCATCAATATCCGTATCATTTGCAAGTAGTGTTGAGAATGGAATATTTGAAGGTGTGTCCTCAAGAGTTTCAAATGCATCAGGATTTGCTACAGGTGCATCGTTTACTGGATTGACAATGACACTGAAGGTTGTTTCCGCATAGGCACCAGCAGTATCAGTTGCTCGCACTGTTATGTTTGATGAACCATATACATTTGATGAATAACTTAGAGTCAGAGTTCCAGAAGTCCCATTAACTATAACTCTTTCAAACAGTGTCTGATTTGTTATATTAGTAATAGAATATAGAAGCTCTGAATCAGGGTCTTCAACATCATCAAAAGTTGAAAAGAGGTTTATTATTGTATCAGGGGCATCTTCATTAACTATAATATCTGAGATTCCACTGGTTGTTGGTACGTCATTTACTGGCGTAACATTAATCGTTACCGTAGCCTCTTCACTGCTTAAAGTTCCATCATTTGCAATATATGTGAAACTGTCAGTCCCATTAAAGTTTAAATAAGGTATGTATGTAAAAGAGCCATTAGAATTGAATATGAGTGTTCCATGAGAAACTCCACTTATCAGGCTTGCTGTTAAAGGATTTTCATCAATATCTGAATCATTATCTAAAACCCCTGGTGCTTCAACAGTCAGGACATTGTCCTCTTGAACCTCATATGTATCAGGATTTGCTTCGGGTGGACTGTTAAGTGGCCTAACTTCAACTGAAAGCTGATTAGAATTGTATGTTCCATCCTCATCCGTTGCACTGGCACCAATTATATATGAACCTGGTGAAAGATAAGTATGGGTAACTGAAACTGGATTTCCTGAAATGATTTCAGGTGAACCATCACCCCAATTCACAATCCAGCTCGTAATCGTATCCTTTCCTGGATCGGAGGAAGAGAGATTCAATGTATAAATTTCGGCTTCTTTTATTAAATCTGGACCAGAGATTAATAGTGTTGGCGGAACATTATTAACGATTATATCGAATGCCTCTGTATCACTTTCCTGAGGTGAACCATTATCTGTTACTCTTATAATGACTGTAAACCTATCTGGTCCATCAAGAGATTTCCAGCTAAATAGACCTGTTGTGGGATTAATGTTTGCACCTGTTGGACCAGCATCAAGGCTGAATGTAAGTTTATCGCCAGAATCAGGATCTCTTGCCGATACAGTAAAGCTTAACGAATCTCCTTCATTTATACTCTTATCAGCAATCTCATCTATAACAGGTTTCTGATTTGCTTTTATAACATCGATACTAACCGTTCCAGTTGCACTAAGCGCATTGGAAAGGCTTCCATCAGGATCTCCACGGTCGGTAACTGTAAAAGTAAAGCTATCGCTTCCGATATAATTCATTTCAGGCACATAATTCCAGCTATTCGGAGTTAACTGGGTCAATGTGCCATGAGATGGATTGGTGCTTATAGAAAAACTCAGATATGGAGATGGTGTTTCAAGATCTTCGCCCTGAAGCACAATTAGTTTTGAACCATTCTGTTTTACTGTAACTGACTGATTTATTGCAACTGGGGAATCATTTACTGGATTTACAGTGATATTGACGACACCTTCATCAACACCGAGTTTTCCATCATCAACCCTGAATGTAAAGCTATCAGAACCATTGTAATTGGCATTTGGAGTGTATGTTAATTGATGGGTCATAGGATCAATTGCGGAAAGAGTTCCATGAATTGGAAAACCTGTGACGTTAAATGTAAGAGAATCACCATCTATATCTTCTCCCGAAAGGGTAATAATTAGAGAGGCATCTTCATTAAGACTTACTGATTGGTCAGTAGCTACTGGTGAATGATTTTTTGACCTATCAATATCAAAGAAGTGGATATAATTATCTCCACCTACACCATTTCCATCACCATCAAGGGCATTTCCAGCAGTATCATATATTGTGCCTGTGCCAATGAGTGTAAGTCTATATTTTCCATCAGGTAGAATGCCTGATGCGATTTCGAGTGTAACAATGTCAGAATCAAATGCATAGGCTGGATTAAGGACGAATCTAATATCATCTCCTGTATCAAAGGTCTTGTCAGGTCCTGCCTGAATAAGTATATAATTTGCTTTGCTTCGGGCACTTATCACATCGAGGGTCTCACTGAATTGAATCTGGATACTGCTAAAGGCAAGTGCTGTCTCTCCACCTGATTGAGGTAAAACAGGTATATTTAAAACCTTTGGCGGAATTATATCTCCTGAATCTCCCTGGAATTCGTAGGCACCAATATCGAAGTAGGTAAGACCTGGCTGTGGTGTCCAAATTACTGAATTGACACCTCCGAGATTTGCGAGACCATTATATGTGGAAAGAACAAAAACTTCTCCATTTCCTGCTGAAAGCCCAATTGTTGGTGTAAGGTTAGTATTTCCTTCTCCGTAATCAAAACGTATTCTTCCATCACTAAAAAGAGTTACTGAGAAATTGACCTTTGTATAAGGTGATGCTTCAAGTGAACCTGCCCACCGAATTTTAACCTGACCTGAAACTGATGTATCAATAAAGATATCTTCTCCTGTTCCCGATGTTCTTAGATTATCCCATAGGGGTGCAATTCGGACATTTCTTTTGAAAACATCTATTGAATTGTCTCCATAACGGGTATCAGGGCCTTCAAAATGGAGGAAACCATCAGTTGATACATAAACCTGTGTATAAGTCTTACCATAGAATGTAAATGAGAAAGGTAGATTATATTGCCATGAATAATTCGTTGACCTCCAATTCTGGGCTGTCCCTGTGGCTGAGAATTGATTTGAACCAGTATCGGTCTCAACAAATTTATCCCAGCCAATACCTTGATTTGATGTGCTTGGATCATCATGGCGTGGTCTTCCGAGAATATCCTCAAATATCCCTACATAGGCATTAGCGGAATCGATTGCAGGTGAATATTTATTTAGTCCAAAATTGTCATCCTCACCACTTCCTTCAGGAGTTCCAAGCCCTCCAAATACATTATCAGCTCCATTTATATCAAGGAATAAAGGGTCACCATATTTGCTATTAAGGTCCTGCGATCTTCCTGTTTGCCATAATGAGAGCGATGTATATCTTGTAGTGCCCCATAAAACTATATTATCATCTGAATCAATTGATGAACCAAGGTAGAATAGATTGTAATTGCTTGAAAAACCTGTCTGACTTGTAGAATCAACAGAAATAGCATTACCCAGATCAACAAATAATATATTATTTGTGACTTTCACATTTTGAGCACTATTCTCAACCCTCACCGCATTACCCGATGCCTGATATATAGTATTGTTCTCAACCCTATTCTCACCCGCAGCACTCCTAATCACCAATCCCTGATTAGTATTTGCATAAATCAAATTGTTCCTAAGTGCTACACTCACTCCACTCCCACCCGCATCAACCCTAATACCAACAGGATTAGAATAAACAACATTACCCTCCACTACACTATTCCACGTAACACGAATACCCTCAAAATTATTCCCATATACCCGATTACCCTCTATCGTCCCTGAACCATAAATCCCACAATAATTACCATAAACCTCATTACCTACCACACGACCAGATGTGTAAATCCCATAATCACTCGAACCACTATGACCATATACCCGATTACCCTCTACCAATACATTACTACCACCATAAATACCTATATAACCATTATCATGAACCACACTGCCACGAATAACACTCCCTAAACCCGCAGAAGAAGCATCAATACCCCTATAGGTATTCCCATACACCTCAACTCCCTCAACCAATCCATTCGAACCACTAATATATATCCCATCCTGATTACCATAATACTCCCCTCCTAAAACCCTAACCCCAGAACCACTAAGATTTAAACCATCATAAGTATTACCATGAACCCTACTACCCAAAACCTCAACACTATCATTACTACTCTCAAGATATACCCCATGACGAGCATTCCCAAAAATCTCACACGAATCTACCCTCAAACCATCACTATCAGAATTATACGGAGCATAAACACCATCATATGCACCCCTTATAACTAAACGCGATAAAATAACCCCATCCGCATTCTGTAACTCAAATACATTAGCACCAGATGATGTATTACCTCGATTAAGCTCTGCAATATGACCCAATGGACCACGAATCTCTACACCCGAATCCTCTGAACCAATCACTATATCTATCGGAACAACATAACTTCCCGTATCAACATAAATCACATCCCCAGGGTCCAAATCATATGCACGAAGAACCGCAGATACACTCGCCATAGGATGAGATGGATCCTTACCACTATTCGCATTATCCCCAAGAGCCAATGTATACTCATCACCAACATCCGAACGATCATTCACATAATAGGCATTGCCTGAATTCGCAATCAAAAATCCATTATCAGATATATCCTGAGGATTACTCCCTACATTCGCCGTAACCCTTATAAACGCAGTATTCCCAGTTGTCTCTGGACCCGCACTCCAGTCGTACCTCCCACGACCAAAACGATCCATCCCAACATCAGATGCCAATAGAGTCCACGTCTCTTTATTGTCCAGAGAGAGCTCAAGATTAACCGTAGGATTATCAACACCCTCAGCATTCGCCCTACGAATCTCTATCCCCGATAAAATAGCTGAAGCACTCGTCTTGTTCACAAGCTCAAGCAATATCCCACTCCCATCCTTAGCCTCAACCGTAAAACTCTGAACCGCTGCCTTATAACGAGCACCCACATCAGCATAAATATCATAATCAGTCCTAACCACCACACCATTTAGCAAAATATCAAACTTACGCTGATTTGTAGAACTATAACTTGGCTCAACAAAATGAAGCCTTATAGTATAACTCCCATCCGAAACAGGCAACGCATACGCCAACTTGTTTCCTACCCCACTCTGCGAATACACATACCTCTGATACACAGACTCAGGCGCAGGATCAACCACTCCTGTCCTATCTACCGCCGTAGTAAAATACGTTACAGACCCACCTGTTCTATAACGATCATACAACCAGTTACCATCAGCTCCCCCTATAACCGTCCCACCACCAGCATTTATCAAAGCAACCGTCTCATAAGGCATAAGCCCTGATGAACGCCACTCAACAGGCACAAGCTGACCAACCTCATACTTCTCAAAACCATTGGGAGAAAGAACCTGAACAAGCCCAGAACTACTAAGGGTTGCCTCAGCCGTATTACCATAAGCACCAAGATCAACCCTACCACCATTGGGCCATGGCTCAGATAGATAGTAACTCAATGGATCACCACGATCTATCGCAGGAGAACCAACCCCAAGATGAAAATCATCATCCAGAGTCCCAAACTCATTATCTGCCCCATCAGGATCAATAAATAATGGATTTGCAACTAAACTATTCCGATCAAACCCAAGATCATAATACCAAGAAGAAAGATCACCAAAATCTATACCCTCCCACAATCCTATCCAGCTCGTCCCAGCTAAACCCGTAAGATAAAAGAGATTATAATCACTACTAAACCCAATCTCACTATCATCTGCCACATTGATGGCATAACCACTTCCAACCCAGAAAATATTATTAGCAAGCCTCACATTTTGAGCACTATTCTCAACCCTCACCGCATTACCCGATGACTGATATATCGTATTGTTCTCAACCCTGCTCTCACCCGTAATGCTCCTAATCACTAACCCCTGATTAGTATTGGCATAAATCAAATTGTTCCTAAGTGCTACACTCACTCCACTCCCACCCGCATCAACCCTAATACCAACAGGATTAGAATAAACAACATTACCAAAAACCTCACTACTTCCCCGAACATAAATACCCTCAAAATTATTCCCATATACCCGATTACCCTCTATCGTCCCTGAACCATAAATCCCACAATAATTACCATAAACCTCATTACCTAAAGCACGACCAGATGTGTAAATCCCATAATCACTCGAACCACTATGACCATATACCCGATTACCCTCTACCAATACATTACTACCACCATCAATACCTATATAACCATTATCATGAACCACACTACCACGAATAACACTCCCTAAACCCGCATAAGAAGCATCAATACCCCTATAGGTATTCCCATACACCTCAACTCCCTCAACCAATCCATTCGAACCACTAATATATATCCCATCCTGATTACCATAATACTCCCCTCCTAAAACCCTAACCCCAGAACCACTAAGATTTAAACCATCATAAGTATTACCATGAACCCTACTACCCAAAACCTCAACACTATCATTACTACTCTCAAGATATACCCCATGACGAGCATTCCCAAAAATCTCACACGAATCTACCCTCAAACCATCACTATCAGAATTATACGGAGCATAAACACCATCATATGCACCCCTTATAACTAAACGCGATAAAATAACCCCATCCGCATTCTGTAACTCAAATACATTAGCACCAGATGATGTATTACCTCGATTAAGCTCTGCAATATGACCCAATGGACCACGAATCTCTACACCCGAATCCTCTGAAGTAATGATAATATCTGTTCCAAGGTTATATATTCCTGTATCAACAAGAATCACATCTCCAGGATTTAGGTCATATGCAGAAAGAATAGCCTGAATAGAGGCTTTAGGTGTAAAAGGAGAGAGGCCGTCATTACTGTTATCGCCTATTGCTCCTGGGGTATATTCATCATTTTCGTTTGATCCGTCATCAACATAATAGAACTTAATTGGAGGAGTAATCCTGAATGTTGAATCAGATAAGTCAAAAATTTCTGGAATATTAAGTGAGCTTATGAGAATCTTGTAATTCTCTCCAGTATCAAATTGATTTTGGTCAACAAACCACGAGTAAGATCCATCGTTTATTTCATTTCCTGAAATTACCATGGTTTCATTTCCATCAATTAACTCAATCTTTACATTTCCTCCAAACCCAAATGACCTCCAGAGAATCGGGAAATTTGTATCCTGTGGAATTCCCTCACCCCCATTTGGACTTATGACAAGCATAAACTGCTCAGGACTCTTTGATGCCTGAGAGGTGTTTCCATAAGCACCGAGATTTATATACCCGCCATTTGGAGCAGGCTCATTAGAAAAACTATCTCCCTCATATCCCCTATCAATTGCAGGAGACTGCTGGCTATCTATCGTTTCAACAGGCACAGGAATAATTGGAAGATTTGTTATTGGATTTAATACTGGAGCCAAACTCCCACCATGAAAACTCCCATATAGGCTCTTAAGATGGAAATCTTTAGCCTCGATGTTAACAAATAAAGGATCTCCGAAGATGCTATATTTATCTGTGAGTGCAGTATTTTGCCAGTCTCTCAAAGTAGTTCGAGGAGTTTCCTGCCATAGGGCAATTTTACCATCACCTTGGGTATAGAAAAGGTTATAGTCGCTCTTAAATCCAATCTGGCTATCATTTGCTACATTTACTCCATATCCACTTTCAACCCAGATGATATTATTCCTTAGCTCTACATTCTTCGTTGATCCCTGAAGCCTTACTGCATCACCAGCAGGCTGAAAGATTGTATTGTTTATAATCAATAAGCCATTTCCTGAGTTTATGAGGATGGCTTTGCTTGTATTATCATAGATGATGTTATTTCTTATATCTCCTGAAGTTAAGCCATATCCGCTGACATAAATACCAAAGGGGTTTGAATAGATAACATTTTCCCGGATTTGACTTGTAGAGGTAATTTCAAGCCCTGAATATGAATTGCTATAGACTCGATTTCCTTTTATTTCCCCATATCCCCTGATACCTGTGTAATTTCCAAAAACTGTATTATTTATTGCCTTTGAACCTGAAACATCAATTCCTCTATCCCCTGAACCCGAGTGTCCAAAAACTGTGTTTCCCGAAACAATAATATTGCTCGATGAGGCGTATATACCATATTGGTAATTATCGTGAGCAATATTCCCTCGACCCAAAGACAGGTCCTGTGAGCCAATTACTGCAGTTTCGCCGGATGCACCTGAGTTTGAGACATAAATACCATACTGGTTTTCGTATACCTCGCTTGCCTCAATCTTTGAATTTCCAATATCCTGGAGATACATTCCATAGTCAGAGTTATTATAAGAAACACTATCAGTTATCCCGCCAATTCTTCCTGAGATATATATTCCACTATCTCCGCTATTATAGGCTTTTAGATGGTCAAAGATAGAATCAGGAGAGTAGGTTTCAATCCTTATACTATCAAGTGTATGGTTATAGGCTGTAATATAGCTCAGTCTGAGATAATCACTTCCATTATGGACCCATAAACCACGCTTTGCGTGCTCAATTGTAAGATTCTTTAGTGTGACATAGTCTGCGTCATTTAGTTCAATCAAAGCTTCAGGTCTTGCCTCAGGGATTGCAGGCTTAAGTAAAACATCGAGGTCTGGATTCTTCGGACCCTGTATCGTGAAACCTTCCTCAAGACCAAGCCCAAGGTCAGTTGTGCCAGATATGGTTACAGGATAGATAAGTGGGTAAATGCCTGTATCAATATTTATAATTGCACCAGAACCATATGCATCAATATCATAGATTCGAAGTAAATTTACAGGATTTGGCTTTGGTGCATTTGGAGATTTACCTGTATTTCTGTTTGAACCAATTGCATCGGGAGTATATTCATCAGCATCATTTGATAAATCATCCACATAGTAGATATTTCCATCCTCAGGAATGCTGAATGGCTCTGTGCTTCGATCAATTACCTGTGGGTCATTTAAAAGTGATATCTGAATACGAAGACCATAAGTTCCATAATTTACAAGATCAAGATCATTTATTAATTCAGGCCTCCAGATATATTCGCCCGTATCAGGTGTTGCCTCTGCAATAGTTTTTAGAAACTTAGGACCATCTGGACTATCCTGATAAAGGTCAATCTTAACAGGTGAATTATTTACATTCCCAAAGGAATCCCATAGGATTGTCTTTGGACGGGTAAATTCCCAGTCTGTGTATAAATCGGGAAATCTTAGTGAAATATGGGGCGATATAATTGTTACATCATCTTCTGTATTACCGTATGCTCCAATATCAGGAGATATGGTTTCGGGCACAATATAGAGAAATGCATTGTCGAGGTAGCTATCGTTTGTTGAACCGCTATCACGATCAGCAATAAATCTAAATACAATGCTTCTTGTTCCTGAAGGCAGTTGAACCCTATCACCAACAAGCTCCCATCTATCTGATGGATTTGTTGATATGGAAGTCTTTCTTAGAATCTCATTCCCCAATCCATCAAGAAATCTTAACTCAATCTTTCCTTTATCTATAGGGCTCTCGGATAGACTTCGAATCCTTCCACCAAAGATGACTTCAAGACTTTGTGAATCAAGTTGAGACTCAGTAAATCCCATTGTCAGAAGATAGATTCTCTGTTCAGAAAACCCTTCCTCAATATTCCCTGCGAAGAAGTATTTCTGACCTTCAAAGGGAGATGGACCTGAGCTCTTTGTTGATGCTCCAAGATTTGTCGTCCAGAAATTTAATCCATCTTCAAAACCTGGATTAAGAAGTAGATTCTTATTGAGCTCTGTTATTGCCTGATCAACCCTTGAGTCTGAAGAATCAATGGTTGGGGAACTAAATTTCTGAGCGCCTGTAAGTTCAAATATTCGGTAGTCATCGAGTGTCTTATTAATGAATGCTGGCTCTGCCCAGAAAGGATTAACCCTTGCATTCCTTTGCTCAGCCCAGGCAGAATCAATGATTGTTCGACCAATTGAATTAAGATCAAATCGAGCAATATCAGCTTGCCAGTCAAGGATGTCGTAAAAATCCTTTGTCCAGTAACCAACTTTTCCATCTCCTGATGTCCAGAGATTATTATAGTCGCTGAAGAATCCTTCCTGGCTATTGTTCGAAACATATATATCGTAGCCATTTTCTGCCCAGATTATATTACTTCGGATCTCTGTATTTCTTGCACTATTCTCAATACGGATATTATCTCCAGTTGGTGCATAAAATGTGTTAAAGAAGATTCGAACATCCTCTGCTCCTGAATCGAGGACACCATAATTTATATTTCTATAAATCAGATTATGGAATATTTTCTGTCCACTTGTGGCTATGATTCCAGTCTCATTTCGAGAGATTCGATTATATTGAATTGTTCCATTAAAATCACGCACTCCTGTCTTATTCTTTTCAATAATATTTGCCTTATCGAGACTATTGCCACCGAGTATGCCCGATCCCTTAACTCCGATAGTATTTTCAAAGATATGCTGATTCTGAATCTGGCCTAAAAGTTCAACTCCTGTTATATTTTTGTAGATTTCATTTTGTTTAGTTTCTCCAACAAATCCAAAGCCCAGCTCATCTCCTGAAACCGTAGCTTTAACACCTATTGTATTTCCATAAATCCTATTTCCACCAATAGAAGCAGGAGCTTCATATAGAATACCTATTTCTGCTCCATGAATATCGTTTTCTTCAATCTTTCCATCAAATGACTCTGAAATCTCAAGCCCAATATTTGAAGATGTGATATCGTTATTAAAGATTGTCCCAGCAGATTGAACAAGGATACTGATCCCCTTTACAGGCCCGTTGATCTCATTGTCTGCGATATAAATATTATTTGGGCCTCCTGTATAGATTGGTCCATTGACTGCCCTGTCATAAAGAGCCTGTATTCGGCTGGAAGGAAGAATTTTGTCATAAATAGCAAGTTCATCAAGAGAACCAACAAATGCTCGTGTAGATTGATATACACCAATGCCACTTTGATACTGTCCGACAACCAATCCCCCTTCTTCTATTGAAAGTGGATTCAGGGCTGATGATTTTTTACCCTGCGACACACCATCAATAAAAAGCTCTACCTGGTCGTTTACACCATCCCTTGTAAGAACAACCATGTGCCATCTGCCATCTGCAATTGAATTTATGTTCCATGAAACATAACTATTGCTATTTTCACCTGTATAGAAGTAAAAAGTGCGGTCATTTGGAAGGTAGATTAAAAACTCACGAACATTTCCTGAATTTGCACCACTAAGGATTGCCTGCTCTGTCTTCTTTGTTGTCTTGAGCCAGAATGATACTGTAAGATCATTTGTTCCGTTAAGCAGTTTGTTCGGTAGATTGATTCGGTCCTCCCCTCCTCCGAACGAAATGGCAGGATTATTATCCCTGTAAAGTGCTCCAACCTCTCCAAAGCCTAAGTCTCCACCATATATGCCATGATGAAACCTTCCAGATGAATCAAAGGCATATATACTTTTTGATGACTCACTAAATCTCCAGTATCCTATTGGAGCATCAGTTAAAACCTCATTCCTGTATGTAATTCCAGACTCCCCAAGAAGCTCTATGCCTGCTCCTCTGCCATAAATCTTATTGTGAGAAATATATGCATTGCTTCCACCATTTATACTAATATCACCATAGATGGTTGATTCACGAAGTTTAAATCCCGAGGCATTTCTAACCTCAATTGTCCCATTTAAATCGAGCCTCTGAATCAATACATTTGATGCCTCTACAATTATATCTCCGCTTAATCTTACTCCAGGTGCACAATAAATCATTACACCCGAATCCTCTGGCCCTATAACAAAACTTCCTTCATTGTTCTCTTTTATTAGAATTACATCTCCAGGACCAAGATTATTGGTATTGAGGATGTTCTGAATATCTGTTGTCTCATCTACCTCAAAAATCCTCGAAATATCAAATGTATTTCCTCGAACATAAATTTCTGAAAGAGCAGTCTTTCTCTCCTGCCAGGCAATAAATGGATGACCTGATGAATCTACTGAAATAGCAAAATCTGAAACCTGGCTTTCTGTCTCACCAATCCCTATTCCAGTAGCATCACCAGGTAACATCTCAACAAACTGACTTCCATTCCATACTTTTGCATAGATAGCATTCTGCTTTAAAATACCCTGCTCAACCAGCCTATTTGCCCAGAATATGTAGAGTTTTCCACCACCTTCAGAAAACTTTGGATTTGAGGCAGAATAATTTGTCCCCGAGATACCTCCTCCACTCATAGAGCCACCATAGGCTTCCTGCCAGCCACCATCAAACTCCCTATACTTAGCTACATAAATCTGGCTTTCAAACTTCTTTGTTGATGTAACCTGTTCCCAGGCTACAAAAAGCTCACCATTATGGAAAGCAACTGTAGGATTACGACTATCAAGCAATGTTCTACTTACCCCTCCACCTGATGCTGAATGAGCAAGCTCATTCCACGAGCCATTCTCATATATTAGGAGGTAGACCTGAATGCTCTTTTCTACCTCTTGAGTCCATACCAGTGCAACTTTTCCTTCCTCCTTAGCTACTGAGAATTCAAAAACCCCTTCAGATGCCTTTGTAATACCCTGACCACTTGAAGAACCACTCCCAAAATCCACCCATTTAGAGCCATTAAACATTTTTGCATAGACCTGTGAAACCTTACTCGATTTATCAAGCCAGAATACTACAGGACTTCCATTCACTGTAATAATAATTGGCCGATCCGCCTTTCCAGTTCCACTTATTCCACTATCGCCAAGGGAATCTCCAAGGGAAACCCATCTATCAAGACTCGGAACATACTTTGAGACCTTAATATCACTCGATGCTCCATTGATTTCTGTCCAAGCAACTATTATCTCACCACCATCTGTAATGGTTATGCTTGGTTTTCTTGAACTTCCAGAAGAGTTACTTATTCCACCCTGCTCTGCGCTTCCGCCAATCTGCTCCCAACCATTTGAGCTATGTCTTGCAAGATATATCTCATAATTTCCATTTCTATTATCAGACCAGACAACATACTGCGAATCTCCATATGTAACTATATCAGGCTCAACCGAAATAGCTCCGCCATTGCTTAAACCACCATCTGTCGAAGAGCGTGCATACTCTGTCCATCTTCCTTCTTCATCTATCCAAGATGGTAATGTTGAGATTGCCCTCGGATTTGTAAGCGCAATCTGAAGCTCTGGCGCGGGTGTAGGTGTTGGAGTTACAAAATCAGAAGGATTTATACCTTCGTCAGGTCCGTAATAAACAAGGTCACTTGTTCCTTCGCCAGCATTAATAAAATCATCTCCATATTCACCATAGATAAGGTCATTTCCAGAGCCACCATAGAGTTTATCATTTCCACTTCCGGATGAAATGGTTAAAGTTGCAAAATCTCCATATAGATAGTCAACTGCTCCGTCATCATCTTCTCCTGTTTCATTTTGTCCGTATATGATATCATGGTTTGCTCCTCCAACAATGAGGTCGCTTCCAGCCTGACCAAGAATCAGGTCATCTCCAGCACCTCCCTCAATGATATCATCATCTTCACCCCCATCAATATAGTCATTTCCTCCATATCCAAAGATCCGGTCTCTACCCAAACCTCCATATATTAAATCTGCTCCATCATCAGAACCACGAATAACATCATCTCCAGCCTCACCATAAAGCTCATCTCCTTCGCCACCTCCTCCAAGGAGCTCATCATCTCCTAAGCCACCATAAATCCTATCAGTTCCGAATAAACCATTTATATAGTCATTTCCTGCTCCACCATAGATAAGGTCATCTTTCACATTTCCGTAAATGATGTCATCTCCGCCAAGTTCAATATCAATGGGAAGGATTCTTCTGGGAGGACACGAAACACCATCTGTCTGATTCTCTGGTTTTACTGATATACGGTAGTAACTTGTGCTATCAGGATTTAGATTCCAGGGCTCTGAAAGAGTAAGTTCCTTTTCTGTATTTGAAACGATTAGCCTTGACTGACCAGCCCCTTTTCCCTGAATGATAGAAACCACAAGACCTGATAGCCCATAGTTTTCAACAGGAAAAGAGGCATCATTGTCAAAAAGGGTTGTATCTGTTGAAGAATCTACAGAACCTATTATCTCATTTTGCGAGAAACCAAGCCTTGTAACAATCATCCCTTCATCATTAAGATAGTCAACCCTTCCTCGATCTCCAAAGATTATATTTTCAGAAATTCCTCCATAGATTTCATCATTTCCCAATCCACCAAATATGACAATTGGAAGGCTCGATGCCCTCGCATCAACAAAGTCATCCCCTTCTTGTGTATCTAAGGCAAATGAACCATCTGTGCCCTTTTCAAGATAGATATAAACCCTGTCATCTCCAGCACCTGTATTTAGCATTGTCCAGGTCTGAAAATCTGTGCGATTGTGTGTCTTTTCAACATAAAAGGTATTGTCTCCCTTTCCAAGATTAAGCTCCAGAACCTCCATATCTCCATATGTTATTCCGCCAGGAAATGGCCTTCCACCAATCACTGTATCAGGACCCATACCAAGTCCATAGAGCCTCATCTCAAAATCTTTCATCTCAGAGCCTGTAAGAACACCTGTGCTATTTGCATAGCTGTCTGTATCATAAACAAATAGGAAATCTACCTGCTTTGTCTCATCTATGAAGAAGTTAAGGCTTTCTCTCGTAATTAAAAACTTACTTGTTGAATCAGGAAGGACTTCTCCCCATGATTCATTAAGTGTAAGGACGAGATTTTCTCCCTGTTGCTCTATATCAAGGATGAGTCTGAAAGGCTGGATCTGCTGTGACCCTGGTCCCTCTGTGATTTCAATTGTTCGATTTATCAACTTAACTAAATCATCCAAAGAATTTATATCTTTTACTCCATTTATAATATCCTGTGTTCTGACAGTAATAGTAGTCTCCGAAGCAGATACTACTTGACCAATTGAACTCTTCACATTCCTCTCACCTGGAAGCATGAGTGGTTCCCCAAGAAGCGCAAGTGAACCCATACCACCCGAACCATTAATCAAAAGAGGTCCTTGAATATCAATAAGTGTATGAGGTCGAGGGGCAAAGACCTGAGTATCACTTCCATCAACCCAGTTATCATCAACTGCTATGACCTTTACTGTTTGTGGAACGCTCCAGTTAGAAGGTGTAAATACAAGGAAAGATGAAGAGGTATCAACCTGCTCGGCAAATGGATACGGAACCGGAACAATCGGACCACGAGATGTCTTTGTTCCAATTGGTTTTACATTAATAATAACATCAGATGAAGGCTTGCTTGTAAGGACAACTTCATATGTATCTGTAAAAGGAACTTCGTCACTGAAACCTCCTCCCTCTATAACATCTGTTGAACCTCCGCTCTCTCGGACTAAAACCCCTGGTGCATCATCATCGCAAACAAGGACAGTTGTTTTATCAAGATATAATCCATCGTAACCAGGAACTTTATATGAATAGCTTACTTCAACTTTGCCAAAAATATCTTCTGGAATGCCACTATTATCAGTAAAAATCAATGTGCTACTTATGATCTGATAACGGCTTGAACTTCTAATCTGGCCATCAATCTTTACTGTAATTGGTTCTTCAAGAATGGGTCTATGTTTAAGCAAAATATACTTTGTTGGGTAGTCTTTTGAGATTTCAAATGTCTGTCTTTCAGTAGCTATATAATCCTTATCATTGCTTTCAACCCTGTATGAGATATATCCATACTGGAATCCCTCCTGAATATCATCATTTATTGCAGTAATTGTAACCCTCTTTGGCTGATTCCATGTCGAAGGAGTAAAAGTCAATAATGAATTTGACAGGGAAATCTGAACATCCCCAAATGGATCAAATGGGGTTAAATATACATTCACATTATCTGAGGGCTGTTTATTAAGAACAACATCTATTGTTGCACTCTGACCTCCTTCAAAAACAATTGGCGTATTATTAGAGATAATCCTTACACCTGGTGCATCATTATCCTCAACCCTTACAAGAACTCTCGGAAGTGCCATATTATCATAAGATGTGTCTTCGCTTTCAACGATGTGGTTTATAACACCAAACCTGACTCCTTCAATTGCACTATCCTCATAGTCCTGAAGGGATGTTGGGTCTTCAGGATTATAAGAATCATTGTTCGGAGTGGAGATTATTACTGTCTGGGGAATAAACCAATTATCAGGTGTAAATTTAAGTGTTACTGCTGTTCCATCAGGCTCGTTATAGGCATGAGGATGTGTGCTTGAGACACGGAAGTAAAAGGATTCTTCTGCCTCTTCTTCTGGTGTTCGTGAGGGTGCAAGTGCTTTAACATAGACATCAGAAGTTGGCTGGCGCGTCAATACAATTGTATAAGAATCGGTAAGTCCATCTTCAGAGACAATGGTTGACCCATCTGTCGGTGTTATTACAATAAAAGGCTCGTCATTATCAGCGACATTTGCAGATATTCCAGAAACCGAAAGCCCATCGTAATAAATATCTTCACTTTCGACATCATGAATTATGATACCACTATGTCCTAAAAGATCATTGCTTATAACAGGAGGTGTATCTCCGCATACAAAGAATGTATCACTTCCAAGACCTCCATAAATCTCTGTAACAATCTTTTCGTTTGTGCTAAGGACAAAGAAACGGTCATCACCTTCTGCGCCATCAACCTGAAGGACTTCAATATTTACAAAATTTACATTAAGGCCTGCACCATAAACACCGTCTTTTGTTATCACAAAATCATCCGAAAATTCAGTTCCAATTACAATAACAGTATCAAGGCCATCGCCTCCATCAATATTTACAGGGGCATTTACTGCATATTTTATATTATCAGCACCTTCTCCACCTGTAATATCTGTCCTTCCACGAACAGGGTCTGAAGAACCTGCAAGTGCAAATGCCTTTACAAGGAACTTATCATCCCCCTCGTCACCAAAAAGTGAAAGAACAGCAAGATTATGGAATACCACAAAGTCATCATTCCCTGTTCCACCATGGATGGTCATGGAGAAGGTTGTGCCATTACTTAACCATCCCCTTGTAGTTTGAATGGTTGCAAAATAGTCTTCTTCCTTTATTCCTGCATCTCCACCTTCATCCCCTGATCTCTTGCTCTTATAGAGCTGACCAATCTGGAATCGGTCATCACCTGTTCCACCATTTAGTGTTGTCTCAGCACGTGTATCATCAACTGCAAAATAATCATCGCCTGAAAGTCCATTTACAATTAGCCTCTCAATTCCTTTGTAGTTTATCCTCTCAACATGGTCTTCGGGATTTAGCAGAGCAACAAATGCAAATGGATCTATCATCGCTCTAAGTAAGAACTTATCATCAAGGACTGTTCCATTCACAGTAAGCCGATCTGTATCTAAAGGATCCGTTCCACTATCAAAGACTCTGATCAATGAGTCATTTTCTCCTCCCCTTAAATTAATTTCGTACTGATCTGACCCAGCCTCACCATCAAGAAAATCTGATCCAAGACCTCCCTTTAATCTATCAAGACCTCCTCCTCCATAGAGAAAGTCTACACCTGCTCCACCATCAAGAAAGTCATTTCCTTCTCCTCCATAAAGTGTATCGGATTCTCCCTGCCCGAATATCTCATCATTTCCTTCATCTCCATAGATTGTATCTGCTCCCGAACCACCATAGATTTTGTCGTTCTCTGAACCTCCATGAATTAAATCTGACCCTCCTCCACCATATATAAGGTCGTCACCTTCATTCCCATAAATTTCATCCTTCACACCACCTGAGGTTGGTTGAAGTCCTATTTTCGGATCACTCCATGAAGGACCAATAGCAGTCCATCCATCTCCAAAGATTATGTCATTTCCAGTGCCTCCATAAATTTTATCAAAATCTGCTTCACCGAATATAAAATCGTCCCCTCCTTCACCCCAGAGCTCATCATTACCAGAATCACCAAAGATATAATCTCGATCTTCACCACCATGAATTGTATCCTTACCTCCCTTTTTGGCGCTCATGGTGCCACTAATACCCTTTGCCCAGTCTATTGACCAGTTACCAAGTCCATTTGTAAGTGCCACAAAACCAGCGTCACCTATCAGAATGTCGATTCCATCATCTCCCCAGAGTTCATCATCCCCACCACAACCGAAAATGATATCAGTTCCTTCTCCTCCATGAATTATATCCCTGCTATCAGAAGCCTTTATTAACCCTTCCACAAAGGTTGCTCCTATGCTACCCGAATCACCAAATATGATATCATTTCCAGCTCCGGCATTTATTGTATCGAATCCAAGACCGCCATAAATAATATCATTACCGCTACCACCAGTAATATTATCATTCCCGTGATCACCACGAATGATTGCTTTTCCCGTGGTTGAAGAATCGAGTGTTATGATATCGTTGCCTGCCCCTCCTGAGATTTCAATCGGCGAAAGTATTCCAATTAAGTTTATTGTGTCATCTCCTTCACCTCCTTCTGCAATAATCCTCTTTACATTCTTATATGTTTGAGTCCCTCCACCAAGATTGGAGGTAACTTCCACAGTTTCATTCCCGGCTGTTCCTCCTACATGTGTTACTGTAAAAGTCTCTGCAATGTCATTTAGATTTCCATTTAATCTGTCCTTAGCATATGGTCCCATATTAAGCCGAAGATCACCGCTATCTGTTATTGTTGCAAGCTTTGGAACGCGATTAAATGGTATGTCAAAATCGACGAGTGTAATTTCTGGGACAAGCTGTTTTCTCCACTCATATTCCCAGAACCAGACATCTATCTTAATGAAGGCAAATAATTCAGCAAAGACCCTTCCAGAGATATCAAAGATTGCAAGAGGTGCAAAGACCGGGTCATTATTTATTACTGCCTCGTCATAAATATTTCCAATCAGTTCATTTATTCTTACCCTTCCATCCTTATCATTGTCATGAAGGTTGAAATCAACTGCGAGACCAATCCCGCCACCTACACCAACTTCAGCAATTGTAAGGTTACATACTGCTGCTGCCCCGATCCCCCCATAAAAAGTAAGCTCGAGAACGTCTTTCCCAGAAGTATCAAGGTCAATAATATAAAGACCATTCAGTAGAAGCTCTGGATGCTTTAAATCTGATTCAATAAATTCTTTTATTCCACGAGTATCGTAACCAAATCCAAGGTCTATCCTGAGGCCAACCCTTCCGCTGATGCTTGCCCCGAGAACCCAAAACACAGGGAAGAACTGGCTATATTCGAAGTAGAAATCAAGAACAGGCATACGATATTCAATCAATGCAAGGTCTGGGTCTTTGCCAAGAAGCAGATAAAAAAACTGCGACGGATTATCGAATAGTGGAAAACTAAAACCCCGATCGCCACTTCCACCTTTACCATCAAACATATCTATAAGTGCCTTTTTGGCATATTGGTTTGCTTGATTTCCTCCTGGATCAACGTTACGGACAGCATCTTTCAGATTATTATTAATACTTCCTGATATCATACCAATCAGATCGTCTGCCTTTGTAGAAAGATTAAATCCTTCATCCCAGAGCCTAATTTCGTTGTAATTGCCGCTTGTATCATAGATCTTAAATATATTCTGATTGGGAAGCATAAGGGGTATCTCTAAATTCTCTGTCTGGCCAGGATCAGGGATGGAATTTACAAGCTCGATGATATCGGCTATTGCATAAATTAGACCAGGGTCAACATGACCAAAACTTGCAGCAAGGTCAAGAAGCGTAATAGGTGAACCCGCAAGGTCAGAAATAACTGGAATGGGTGTTGTAATTACATCTATAATCGGTTGAAGAGGTTCGGTAACCTCTTTAACCTTATCTACAATTGGACCAATTATGTCAGTTACAAAACTTCCCACATCGAGACGGAGGTCTTTAAACTCAACAAGTTGCAATCCCTCCTCCATTACGTTGAGGCTTTCTGAAAGAGGAACATATTCAAGTTCTGGTGTATTTAGATCCTGATCGAGCCTCCAGTCGAGAATAAAATCTGTCTTTATCTTTGGCATCCCAGAAGCAATTCCACTTCCAACCACACCAGGATTCAATCCAAGGGTAAGGCTTAACTCCACAGCCGCTGCAGCTTTAACCCAGGCATTTAGGTCAAAATTACCTATTTCAGCAAAGCCAAGGTGGTTATCATTTGTTCCATCTGTGATGTCAATGGCAAAATTAGCAGTAAGTCCTGTGCCATTAAAACCAGTAGCCTGATCATTATCAATATATATATTAGTCTTGTTTTCTCCCGAAAGCTGGAGGAATCCAAGCCTTCCTGTCAATTCGAAACCGGGTGATAAAGATAGATTGAGACTCATCTCAAGGTCTTTCCAGTCAGGATTATTTGGATCATTTGGATCATCAATCACAAGATAGAATCCATCTTCAAAATCAAATCCAAAACCTAAATGAAGTAACCATTCGAGGTCTACATCTATCGTTCCATCCATTGCAAGTCCAAGCCCAGGAAGTCCTATATCAAAGCCAATATTTGGTCCAAGATTATATATGCCACCAAGGGTAAAATCCCATTCAATCTTTGCTTCCTCAGCAGGAATCTGACCTAAAAGATACTGATCGAGGTTCGTTATAAGTTGAATATAATTTTCTTGTAAAGGTCTTTCATCAGCTCCAAGGGGTTTAAGGAGATTTAGTCCAGGCCTGCTTGGGGTTCCTGGCCCAAGGATATCAAAAAGAAATCCTGATATGACATTTCGAGAAGGATTTGCAAAGTCCTGGGCTGCATCCTCTGCTCTCTCAATAGCCTGTCGCAGGGGCTCTACAAATCCATCCCTCAGTTTTTCAATAAATCTTCCACCCTTTGCAAGTTGGTCTCCTATAAGAGGAATTGTTATTCCGAATATCTCTCCACTTAGAAGGTCCTGTAAACCGCTCAGGAATAGGTCAAGCCCTTCTATGGAAAGGAGCAGGTTATCAAAGAGACTTATCTCTGTGAGATCGGGAAGTGTAAGATCTGCCAGAAAATCCTGTGAATCGAACGTGGAAAGATTGGCTGGCTCATCTGTTATTGAATCGTTATCTTTGTCGGCGAAATCAGCGATGGCTATCCTTCCAATATCAATTGAATTAAAAGTCACAGGCAGATTGACAGATACTTCCCCGCTCAAATTAGCTGAAAGGCTTCCAATGAAGTTTTCAAGCAATACTTTTTCAGTTCCATTAACTGATACACCAAAGTTACCTGCTATGGAGACATTTCCTTTTTCAATGGCAACTGCAAGTGGCCCAATTCCAGCCATAAAGCTTAGATTGGTTCCACTAACAGTTATTGAGCCTAAGAAAACTGTATCTGTATATATATAGATATCAGGTAGCGATGGGGATGATGGATCAACTGTAGAAAGGTCGATACCCCAGTCGAGCTTCATATTTAAATTTCCAGAAAATTCGAGCCCTGCAGAACCTGAAAGCTCGAATCCCTCGATACCCAACAGGTCGGATGGAATACTAAGATTTAATCCCTTCTTTATGGTATCGCTAAAATCGAGTGTAAAACGAAGAATTTTATTTCCTATGCCATCAAGAGAAAGATTTGTTGGAACACCAAATGCTTCAGTAAATTTCTGGCCAAGAGCTTGAAGATTTTGGGCAGGGTTGATCCTTAAGGATTCAAGGGCTTCGGTAAATTTATCAACATTTGAAAGAAGATCGTTTATACTCTTGTCAATGATAGGAATTTTTTGGCTTAAAATGTCAAATGATTCAAATTCTGAAAGATTACTTACAATTGCACTTAAAACCGAAAGAATTGTATTAAAATTCAAATCTTTAAAATTAAGAAGTTCGTTTAAGTTTGAATCATAAGTTATTTGAATATTAGGAGGTGTTACTGGGTCGCTAAATGGGTTTCCAAAGTCATTGATTATGAAATTAACCCATCCTGAGGGGTTGAATCCAGGAATCCCTGTTTCTGTACTAAGAGTGAATTGAAGGGTTTTATTATTTGGATCAACCACAATTTCTGGTGGTGAAAGAAGAGTTAATAGATCTGTTAATCGATCTGATGTAAGTGCATTGACCAATTCCCCTATGGTAATTTTGCCGTCATGATTAGGATCTTTTAAAGAAGCCTTGACTTCGGCTTTAATGTTCCCCCCGCCTTCAAGATTTACCCCAACAAAGCCAAAATTAGCAGTGGCTGAAATCCCTGCTCCTGTTCCAAAGCTCAAATCTGCATGAAGCATTGGTGGATCACTAAAACCTGGTTCTTTAATGAAGAGTCTATCAATAAGGGGTGTACCAGCAATCGGAGTTCCTATAATCACACCATCAGGCTTCTCTCCAGCCCCAGCAGAATCAGAGGCAATAATACCCAACTTGCTTCCTGCTAAAGAGCCATTTATTGCCTCAATACGGAATATGGCAGGATTTGGATTTGGTTGTGTTCCAATAAATGGCTTGAATGTAGTATCCGTAAATCTTAGCGCTGTTCCTTGTGGATTGAAATCTATTGTAACTTTGTTGGATGTGTCACGTTGGATGGCATTTTTTACATCCCCAATTGTAAGACATGGTGAACCATCATCCTTCTTTAAAGCAACATTATAATTACTACCATCGCTCAATTTAAAAATTAAATCATATTTATTTGAACTGTGAGTTGTTCCAGATAAACCAAGCCCAAGTTTATCTGCACCTGATTTCGAAGTTATATTGAACCCATTTGTATTTTTTGACTTAAAAACCAGGGCATTTCCTTGATTTAAAACCTCGATATAATTGTTGAGTGAGCTTAAACTAATGGCTGATTGAATATCATTTAATAAATCGAGAACTGTTCTATTTTCTTCGGTCTTACTTGCCTCAATTGTGATATCACTGCCTGGTCCGCCTCCTGCCATGGTAATGTTAAAAGTAGCATCAGAAGGCAAACGTCCTATTATAACCGGGACATCCTTTACTGCCTCGATTAAAAATGGTTTTGGATCTGTGGAACTCAGGATTACACTATTTTGGAAGCCAAGTTCCCTCGCAATGAGATCACTGCTTTTGGGGGAGAATGAAAAGGTACTTACAGTAGCGAGAACCGTAAGTTTCAGTCTATTCGTCCCACTGATAACCCCTGCAGTCACCTTACCTGAGAGATTAGTTGGAGTAGTCTCAGGAACTCCACCAACAATTTTATGGGTATTTTGGAGAGCTGTGTTTATATCTGTAGCGAGATCGCCTGCAGTATTATTATCATCTGTGCTTGATTTTGTAACTGTAATTAAATATTCATTACCATCAATTGTTAAGTAAAATGGTGCATCGGCAGAAAGTCTTCCGTAAATGGCATAGGCCCCAAGATCAGCACCAGTAAATGCAGGATTTTCTGAAATCTCAAGAGGCTGAATGAGCTCGGAAAGAGGTGTATTATCAGTAATTGTCCCTCCAGCTCCAAGACTTACCCCAAATGTCAAATCAATCCCAACATCGGGTATTAATGAGATTTGCCCCGTGGATTGAAAACCTACAAAAGGCTCAAGATCCAGATTAAAGTTTACAGGCAATTCGAGCGATGGAAGGTCTGCATCAAACTGAAGTCTGAAGGTCAATTCATCGGATAGATGGTCGAAATTTGGTTTAATTAGAGTCCTATCGAGATTTAAAAGGGTAACTAAACGGCTTACAAACTCTTGGGCTGTTCTAAAGGTTGGGGCACCACCCGCATTTAAAAGTTTCGGAATGTCGTTACCAACTTTTTTATTGTCATCTGTTAGTGATTTACTTAAGGGAACATTAAATGACTGAGTGCCTTCGCTTGTTGTAACTGAGATTATTATTGTAGCATCCGATGAGAGTTTTCCGAAATTAATTGGTGTGCCAGATAATTTTAATGTGTGTCCACTTGGTGTGGCATTACCATTGAGGCCAATTTGTGATGGTCCTGAAACAGAGAAAGCATTAATACTATCATCAATTGCTAAGAGAGTAATCTGTTCACCATTCCCCTGAACAAGAAATTTTTCTGAAAGACCTGCCTTTGCCAAGGCATTATTAAGGTCTGTAACCAGAGCTGTTCCATCATCAATTCCATCATCCCCGGAATCAAAAAGCAGTCCTTTTTCAACCGTCTTAACAACATCAAGGACATCACTGATTGCTCCGCTTACAAATGGAATATTGAACGATGAAAAGAGAGTGGAATTTGTTACATCATCTAAACTGCTTCCAATCTTTTTAAGTAGTGTTATCATATCAAATGGGCTTAGATTGCTAAAATTGAAAAGTTCAGAGAAGTCCCCTATCTGTTTAAAAGCATCAAATTTGAAACTTGAAGGATCAAATGGATTTGCACTGGAAAGCGTTAGCCTAAGTCCTGCAGGGTTAAAGGGGTTTTCTCCATCATTTAGACCCGGAATAACTGAAACTCCAAGATCTGCTGAAAAAGAATTTGAGGTTGGTGTAATTGTTACACTTGAGAAATTAAAATTCTTTAAATCATTGAGATTAAGAATGTTTGGAACATTAATTGAAAGCCCTGCATCAAGATTAACGCTTCCATTCACATGTGCTCCAAGAAAACCAATTGTTAGGTCAGCATTTAGATTGTTTTCACCTGAAGGAGGAGTGATTTTAGCTCGGGCTGAAAGATCGTTAAGCTTAACCCAGAATTCTGGAGAGCTATCAAGCTCGAGGCCAAGTTCGAGGTCTGCTGTTATTTGAGTGTCCACTTCAAGCTCGGCAGATGCATCAAAAGCAATCCCTTTGAGATCGCGAATATCCTTTCCAAAATCAACACCAAATTTGTTATTCCTATTAAGAATAAATGGGAGTTTTAGGGATAAAATTGGTGTAAGCGTTAATGGGTCAATCTTAATCCAGGTATTGAGATTTTGAATAAAATCGTCATCACTTGTGAGGGAACCGAGCTCGAGGCCAGCGGCCTTCATAGTCTGGCTTAGTCTTAAGCCAAGCTTTGTGAATGCAGGATCTGTGGAAAGGCAACTGATTGTGAATTCAATGACATCAGGATCTGTTACCTTAAAAGCTATACGACCGTCAGCATCATAAGCTACTATCTTTCCCGCAAGTTCTGTAATGTTGTTAATTGAATTATTAATATTACCAAGGATCTGTTTAAGTGATCCTCCTTTAAATGAAATTGGATATTCAGTTCCTCCATCCAGACTGATTTTTATATTAGCAGTTTCACCACTTCCAAAGCTCTTCAAAAAGTCACCAACAATCGAACCAGCATAATGCTTTATCGTGTTTGGTAAAGTCTTTAAGAATGTTTCGAGATTGTTAAGATTAAAAGTGGAACCTAAAGTGGTATAGTAATCGTGCAATTTGGCTCTTATGAAGTCGATTGCATCAGCGAATTCAACGATATTTCCCAGCGTTACATTAACTCTATCGCCAGCAAAGATAAGTGGGAGTTGACTTCCAAGCTTATCATAGGAGGCCAAGTTTCTCATCCAGTCGGATAGAGCTTCGAAGTCGTTAAGCATTGTCATCAGGGAATCTTTTTGTATATTGATGTTTGCATCATCAATATTTTCAACAGTTCCTCCAGCCAGAGTGATTTTGCTACCATCAGCCCCTGTAAGTATCGTATCAGGCCCACTCTGGGTAATTGTCAATGTTTGGGTATAGCCTCCCGAGGAGGCATCGAAATCGATGGTATCATTTCCATCACCACCATTAAAAATAAAAGCTCCACCTGAAACCGGTAGAGAGAAATTAGTCGTATGTATTGTAAGTGTATCATTACCAGCGCCAGTTAGAATGGTAAGATTCTGGAGATTGTTTGTTACAAGTCTGCTGTTTATTGTAATGGAATCGTTGGCATTTTCTTCGTCATTTGTAGCCGTATCTATGATAAAATTAGCAACATTATAAAAGGTAATTGATTCAAAGGAAATTCCATCACTTGTCCCAGAAATTCGATTTCTACCTGATGAAGGACTATCAATTGTCAAAACATCCTGACTACCAGAAGTTGTGAAAGTATATTGTGATATATCACTTATGGTAATAGGCTCAAGTCCAGAAAAGTTTATTATCGTCCCACCAATACTCAATTTTCCGGATCCAGCTTCAACTGAATCGGGTGTATAGGATCCAGTTGCCACTCCATCACCAATCACTTGTAATGAATCACCAATTGAGGTGGCTTCTTCGCCCCCATCAAAAAATATAGGTATTGAGAATGGATTTCTGAAATCAATTGTTAGGTTATCATCCAGTTCCCCACCGATAATGATTACCTGGTCTGTTTCAGAAAGTGTTTGGCTATGAACTATAGACTGATTAAAATTATTTATTAGCTGTAATGTATTGACCTCTTCGACCTTCTGCATACGAATGGTTAAATCGAGAGCCGTGCCAGAAGGTGCAGAATAGGTCAAATCGCTTGATAACAGGAGTCTCTGTTCGAGGGGTTCGATGTGGATTTTATTATGAATTGGTGGGAATCTTTTATTCCTTTTCCTAAATCTTAATAGACTTCTCTCAAGACTCATACCCCAACCTCCCTAAAAATTAAAGGCTCCTTTTATGGAGCCTTGATATAAATGGTTAGAAACCAATTCTTGTCAAAACTCTTAAAAAGGTTCTAAAAAATAATTTGATTATTTTTTTAAAATTATAGTCAAAATTTTAAGAGAATGTCAAGAAAAAAATTTTTATAAATTGGTTTAGATTTTTGATGTTAATTCTTGATAAATATAATAAAATAGAATTAATTGCTGTAAAGAAATTTTTTGGTTCCCGGGTTTTAATTGAATTAGAAACATAAAAACTCCGAGTTTAAAGAATATTTTAAGAAATTTAAAGATAAGATTTCTCACATACGTTCGAAATGACAAAAAGGGAGTTCGAAATGACAAAAATTGTAGGGTAAGCCCTTGTGGCTTAACAATGTTTTTCTTACACAAAAAAGAGTTTGTCATTCCGAACATCACAAAGGATGTGAGGAATCTTAAAGTATAAAAAGATAAGATTTCTCGTTTCGCTCGAAATGACAGAAAAGAACATATCGTTCGAAATAATAAAATAATTAACTCTTGAAAAAAACCAATTAAAGCTTTAATAATCTATGGAATTAAAATAGGGGAAAATATCAATGGGAAAATCTGATTCACTAATCTATCGAACATTTATCTCCTTGAACTACCGAGACTATCGTTTAGTTTGGTTAGGTTCTGTAACAGAACATCTTGGGGAATGGATGGAACTTGTTGCCCTTTTATGGTTGGTAAATGAATTAACTCACTCTCCATTAATGTTAACTATTGTAGGTTCATGTCGTTACATACCTATGATTATCTTTCCTGTTTTCGGAGGGATGATTGCTGATACCATGGAAAGGCGCAAGTTGTTGATAATTGCTCTTTTAGGAGCTGCGCTCTTATCAATAATCCTTGCTGTACTGGTAAAAACAGGAATTGTAGCGATGTGGCATATTATTATTCTTTCTCTCTTAAGCGGTGTTACTACAAGTCTCAATCATCCAGCAAGACATTCCATTATACCCAACTTAGTCCCAAGAGAACATCTCTTAAATGCTATCTCACTCGATAGTGCATCTGTTCAAGCTTCGAGATTGGCAGCAACACCCATTGCAGGATTATTAATTGCTCGCTTTGGGGTTGTCCCTGTATTTGGTATAAGAGCATTAGGAACACTTTCAGCTGTGGGCTGGTTATTACTTGTTAGAATAAAACTTCAACCCCCTGCAACTAATAAAACACCATTCAGAAATGTTATTGAAGGCTTGAGATACGTTCGTGGAAATATTTTGCTTCTAAGCATGGTTCCGCTCTATCTTCTTCCCATGCTCAGCCAAAATACTTATAGTAATTTTTTACCTGTTTTTGCAACTGAAATTTTAAAGATTGGAGCCACAGGTTATGGGATTCTTCAAGGTGCTCCTGGCTTAGGAGCTTTAGTAAGTTTGATTAGTTTGGCTTCTTTTACTACAAATCAAATTAAAGGTTCGTATCTCTTTTTTATAAGTGGGATATTAGGAATTTCTTTTATTCTTTTTTCTTTGGTACACTGGGCATTTTTCTCAATAATTCTGCTTGTGGTTATTGGTGGAATGATTACATCATTTATGACTATTAATACAGCATTAATCCAGAGGCAAGTCTCCGATATCATGCGGGGCAGGGTGATGAGCCTAAGGGAAATCGCATTTGGCATTGGCCCTGCTGGAAGTCTAATTTTTGGTGTTATTGCAGAGGCCAGAAATGTTCCCTTCGCCTTAGGAATTCTTGGAGTTTTATGTCTTGGCATCTCTATTTCCCTATTTTTACTTCTTCCACAGGTTCGAAATACGAAAGTCTAAAATTTTTAATTAACCTTTGAAATTCTTTTGAACAAATAGGATCTTCTGACATACCAAACAAATGTGTCTCACACTCACAATCAGAGGAACCAAATCGATTCACTTTCCATTGAGTAATCTTTGATAAAGCATCAGCCAATTTACATTCGACTCTTATTGAAGAATGAACAGTAAACGCATAACAGAATAAAGCCTCTTGGCGAAGTTTATCAATATGCCAATGCTTTACTTTCTTTAAACCAATATGACGTTTAACTCGATAAGAAAGACCTCTCATTGCAGAACCCACATATATATAAAATCCCTTTTTGAAGAAAATGATACCCAATCTCCCAATTTGAATATTTTTAGGTTTATTTAATCTTAAAATTAAGAGATAACTTCCTTTATCTTCTTTTTTTGGTTTCATAAATTTCTTGTTTATAAATTTTTATCATACCCAGTTGGAATTTTAAAGTAACCAAAGTTACTTCCTTAATTTCTAATGATATTCGCCTATTATATAAGTTCAAATAACTGTTTTATCATTATCTAAGAGAAAATCAATTAGGTAAATCTTCGACTCTTAGGAAGTTAATGAATGAGGGAAATAGTAGAAGCTTTGAATAGAAGGAATAATCTAAGGTAAATTGAAAAAGCCCTAAAAAGATAATAAAATTTTTTATACGATGAGACTTCCAACAGCCTTTTTAGAAAATAGAAAAATTCAGAGAATTATATTTTCTATCCCAACAGCTATTTTTTCTAATGAGGAGAAAGCCTTTGACTTTATGAAAGATATCTATGGAAAAGGAGCATCTTGTTTTTATCTTCCCACTTTGAGACATCTTCAACTTTTTCGAGAGTTAAAACAGATTACAGAGGATGAATCTCTAACTGGTATTTGCCATTTAGATGCAGAATTAGGGGTATCCCTTCTTGGGAAACCCCTCCATCAATTTGAATCAAAAGTGATTTCTACCCTTCTTAGGGTTCTTCCTCCACATGAATCCATTAAAACCCTTTTGCCTAAGCAATCCTCGCCCGACATTCTTACTCAAAAAGAGATTGATCGAATAACATTTAATCCCGAACGTTTAGAAAAAGAACTTATTCATTTTAATACTACTGAAATTAAATTTGTCCTCCTCAATGGTAGATATGGAGAATGGTTATTAACTCTGGGTAGAATTGATTTAATTATAAAAATTGTAGATTGGATAAGGCAAAAGGGATTTATACCTATTTTTGCAGGTCAATGGACCACATATTTCCTTCCCAAGGCAAAATCGATTGATGTTGCCGCCTATGCTGTACCCATTAATAAAAAGAAGAGTCTATTTAATTTGGAGAAAGCATGTGAATTAATTAAAAAGTTTGAAAAACCAGTTATAGCTCTAAACCCTCTTGCTGATGGAAAGCTATTAAGAAAATCTAAAGAGGCATTTCTCTTTCTTTTTGAGGAATTAAAGATACATGCAACCATTGCAGAGGTTTCTTCTATGGAAGAATTAAAAAGAATTATGGAAAATATGCAAGGGGTTCATTCTGTCATCCCACCGCGAAAAGCATAATTGCTCCAGAAACTAATGGTATGGTAAGATTATCATCCAATTTGATAGGAAGGATTTCAATGATTGTAGCACTAACTGCGCCAATTAATCCCTGAAAAATATTGATATTGGGATAAACCAATATGATAAATAGGGATGCCACAAAGAATGCAATGCTTCCCTCAAGGGTCTTACCAAAAATTGAAATTTTGCCGAATAATTTTCCTACAAAGGCAGCTATTGTGTCAGAGATAATAAGAAAAAGTATACTTACAATCGCAATATCCTTGGGAAATAATATAATGGCCAAAATAGCTGAAAAGAGAAAGTATGTTGATCCCATAAAACTGGATGCCTCTTTTTCTCTTAATACCCTCCCTAAAAAATATTTTTTAAAAATTGAGGCAAGACCTTGATGAAACTTTCTGAGAACATCAATGGATAAATAAAAAATAAAAAATGGGATAAGGAAACTAAGGACTATCTCCTTTGATGTTAAACTGTATCCAATGGGAATAATCAATGTTGCAAGATGGATAATCTTTCTTCTGATTTCAATTCCTTCCAACCTTATGGGACTCATAATTAGGTTAAATTTATTTCCTTCAGTTTTTTTACCTCTTCATGTGTAAGAAAACGAAACTCTCCAGGTAAAATTTTTCCCAACTTAATTGGACCAAATTGAATTCTCTTTAGCTTTAAGACAGGATGACCAATAGCCAAAAACATCCTTTTGATAAGGCGGTTTCTTCCTTCTGTAACTACAATTTTAATCCAGCTATTGGTATCGCTGTATTTAACAAGCTCACATAATTCTGCTTTTGCCACTCCATCTTCAAGTCTTATTCCCCTATTGAGACGTAAAAGTTCTTTTTCTTCAACAATACCTGATACTTTTACCATGTAAGTTCTTGGAACCAAAAATCTTGGATGCGAAAGTTTAAATGCAAGCTCACCATCATTTGTCAAAAAGAGAAGCCCTTCAGCATCGAAATCGAGTCTTCCTACAGGATAAACTCGCCACTTGATTTTTTTTAAAAGGTCAATTACTGTTGGTCTCCCCTTAGGATCTTTAACTGTGGATACATAACCTTTGGGTTTATTTAGAAGAATGATTACTTTGGGTTCAAATTGATTAATACTTTTCCCATCAACCTTTATATAGTCCTTTGTGGGATCAGCCTTAAAACCTAATTGAGTAATTATTCTTCCATTGACTGAAACCCTTCCCTCTTGAATTATCCTTTCTGCTTCTCTTCTTGATGCAAGTCCAGCTCGGGCTAAAATCTTTTGAAGTCTTTCTAAAGGCAATTTTCTCCCCTATTGTTTTAAATCTTCAGGTGTTGATTGTTTTTCTGTTTGAAAGCCATCAGAATCAAAATTTAAAATCTCTTGTCTCGATGACTCTTGAGGCATTGGAGGTGGTTGCAATTCTTTGAGGGTTGGTAGATCAGAAAGGGTGTTCAAACCAAAAATTTCCAGAAACTCCTTTGTAGTCCCATAAATGATAGGGCGACCCGGAAGGTCTTTACGGCCTGTGATCTTAATCAATCCTTTTTCTAATAAACTTCGAATTACCCATCCTGAGTCAACCCCTCGTATTTCCTCTATTGCAGGCCTTGTAATGGGTTGACGATAAGCAATTATAGCCAATGTCTCAAGGGCTGATTGGCTCAATTTTACAGGCTTTATCTTTTTTAGTCGAATAATCCATTTGGAAAAATTTGGCTTAGTTCTAAACTGGTAACCCCCAGCCACCTCCACAATTTCTATTCCCTTTGAATCCTTTTCGTAATCTTCTTTCAATCTCTTAATACCTTCTAAGATTGCTTCTTCGCTAAATTCAGGAAGCATCTGAACAAGCTCACCAAGGGTTAAAGGTGATTCAGAAACGAAGATAAGTGATTCAATGATAGGTCTTATATCTATCTCTTCCATATAAACACCTTCAAAAGAGGCCATCAACATTATTTTTGCTCAAAAAAATCTATCTTTTCTGCAGCAGAGATAGAAGATATGGCATGCTTATACACTAATTGGTCTCCTTCACCTCTCAAGAGAATACAGAAGTTATCAAAACTAAAGATAACTCCCTGAATCTTATGTCCTGTTGTCAGTTCTATTACAACCTGTTTCTTCTCTTTTCGAATCCTGTTTAGAAATTGATCCTGGATATTTATCTGATTCTTTGCTGCTACCATTTATTTTCCTCCTTTAAAAAAGATTTTATCTCACCAATGATCTCCTTTTGATCCTTGGAAATGTCCCACCAATGTATCTCAGGATCCGCTTTAAACCATGTTAATTGTCGCTTTGCAAAATGATGTGTCTCAAATTTGATTTCCCTAATAGCCTTATCCCAATTGATTTTTTTTAATAAAAACTGAATTAATTGTTTATAACCTAAACTCCTCATTGGCTTCAATCCTTCATGGTAACCCATTTCAAGTAAATGTCTCACCTCTTCGAGAAAACCTAACTCAATCATTCGATCTACTCTTTTATCAATTCTTTTATAAAGCTCTTCGCGAGGTAATTGGAGACCAATCTTTAAAGTCCGATATGGCTTATCTCCGAAACTATGTTGTTCTCTGTAGAATGATATTGGAATACCTGTTGATTCGTAGACCTCTAATGCCCTTATAATTCTAAAAAGATCTCTTGGGTGAATTCGGGATGCAGTCTTTGGATCCACTTCCATCAAACGATTGTATAGGTAATCTCTTCCTTTTTCCTCTGCCTCTTTTTTCAATCTCTCTCTTAATTCAAGAGGAATCTTTGGATGATTAAATATTCCTTGGGTAAGTGCTTTTATATAAAGTCCTGTTCCTCCAACAACCCAAATAAGTTTACCATTTTTATAAAGCTCATCAATCTTTTTACGACCAATTGACCGATAAAGGGCTGCATTAAAGTTTTGGTCAGGATTAACCAAATCAATCATATGATGGGGAACTTTTTTACGATCTTCTTGGCTTGGTTTCGCAGTCCCTATATCCATATATCGATAGACTTGCATGGAATCTGCACTAATGATCTCCCCACCAAATTGTTGAACAATTTCTATGGCCAACTTAGATTTTCCAACTCCTGTTGGTCCAAGTAGAATTATTAAACGAGGTCGACTCTTTAAATCCATATTTAAACGAATTTTAATGAATCATTAGATAGAGTTCAAGGCTTAATGGAAAGCACTAATAATAGACTTGAAATTAATATTTAATTTGTATTAGAGTATTCATCATTAAAGGCCCATCAAACATTTAAAACCCTTTAATTTATTTTTCACGATCGAAAAGGAGATTGGCCATGTCTGATCTTAATCAAAGATCCAATCCTGAATTAAAAAGTCTTTTCGAAATTGCAATACTCCCTTTAAAGGAAAAACTCCAAGACTATTTTTTAGATGTAATGGGGAAATTGTCATCCTACTTTCCTATTCAATATTCAGCCTTATTGATCCATGATATTAAGAATGATTTCCTTCGCCTTGAAGCAACCTATGGAGTTGAAAAAAAATCTCACCCATCATGTTGTGGGCTAAAAGATGGAGTTATTGGAAAAGCAATAGATGCGCGAAAACCAATGTTAATTCAGAACCTATCACAAGAGCCATTCTATGAAGAGATGGCAAAGAAAAAAAGTATTATTGAAAAGATTTACCCACCCCTTCTTTGTATGCCCCTCATCTCAGAGGAAAGACCCATTGGTATAATGACTATAAATTCATTCATTAATGCCTGTGAGGAATTTAGTTCGGATTTTCAATTCTTAATGGTTCTTAATAATCTTCTCCTTCCAAGGATAGAAAGATATATCAAAAACGAATCCTCTAAAGCCTCTATAAAATCGAGGTCAAATTCATACTTCTTGGACGAGATTCTTGAAGAAAAATTGAATGATTTATTAAACAAAGTTGACCCTTATGTGGAGGTTAAAGGAAAGATGAGCCTTCTTAATGATGTTGTCTCATTGGTTGAGAAAATTCTTATCCAGGCAGCCCTAAAGAAGGTTGACTACGTTCAAACCACTGCCTCAGAACTTTTAGGAATTAATCGGAATACACTTAGAAAGAAAGTAAAAGATTTAAAGATAAAAATACCTTAATTTTTAAAGATAGTATATGTCAGAAGAAAAAAACACAGATATGCTCATAAATATTTCAAGAGACTTAGGAGCCAGTCTTTTTGGAGTTGCTTCCCTTAAGTTGTTGGAAGAAAGACATCACCTTCTTTCACACAGATTGCTTGATAAATTTCCTTTTGCTATTTCTATAGGATATCATCTCTCTGATTCTATTATTGATGAAATTGAAAATGAACCCACCCAACTATATTTTAATCATTATCAAAGAATAAATATCCTCCTTGATACAATAGGATTAATCATCACTACAAAAATTCAGGAATCTGGATATCAGGCCATGCCTATTCCTGCTTCCCAAATAGTAGACTGGAAAAATCAAAAGGGACTTCTATCTCATAAACATGTGGGTAAAATTGCTGGACTGGGCTGGATCGGTCGAAACAACCTCCTTGTGAATAAAAGATTTGGCTCAAGAATCCGTCTTGTCAGTATTCTTACAGATTTTCCTCTTATTTTAAGCTCACCATCTCAAGGAAACTGTGGTGCATGTAAAGATTGTATTAAGGTTTGCCCAGTCGGAGCTATTTCTGAGAGGCAGGAAGATTTTAATCATTTAGCCTGCTACGAACAATTAAGAACCTTTGCTAAAACTCTTCATTTCAGCCATAATATTTGTGGAATCTGTGTAAAGGCCTGTCGAGGTCAATACTAAGAAATGATGGAATTTTTGAACATTGGTTTTTTCCAAAAGATTTTTTATCCATTATTCCATTACACAAATCTTCCATGATCATAAAATTTTTTAAAACAAATGAGGGAAACTTCTGTGAGTGTTAACTCTCATCACATTTCAAATGATTTTGATGTTATTGTAGTAGGTGGTGGACATGCTGGTATTGAAGCAGCTCTGGCTTGTGCAAGAATGGGCCATCCTACTCTTTTAATTACCCAAAATGTTGACCAGATTGGCTATATGTCTTGCAATCCTGCCATTGGTGGATTGGCCAAAGGACATCTCGTAAAGGAGATTGATGCCCTTGGAGGTGAGATGGCAAGGGCTACAGATGAAACAGGAATCCAATTCAGACAACTAAATACAGGGAAAGGCCCAGCTGTCAGATCTTCACGTGCCCAGGTTGATCGCCAGGCTTATAGACTTAGAATGAAAAGGGCAATCGAGAACCAGAAAAACCTTTTAATGAAACAAGCAACCGTCGAGGAAATTTTGGTAGAAGGAGATAGTGTATCAGGGATAAGGACAAATCTTGGCGAAACTATCTTAACAAAAGCAGTAATTCTTTCTCCGGGGACATTCTTAAACGGGCTTATTCACATTGGACTAACCAATTTCCCAGCAGGAAGAATGGGGGACCCACCTTCAATAGGCCTCTCAGAATCTCTTCGACGTCTTGGCTTCAGAATTGGAAGGTTAAAAACAGGAACTACACCCAGACTTGATGGAAAAAGTATTGATTTCTCGCGACTTATTCCACAATATGGCGATGAACCACCTTTGCCTTTCTCATACATGACAAAAAAGATAGAGGTTGAACAAGTACCTTGCTACATCACTTATACTAATCCAAAGACCCATGAGATTATTAAAAGTGGTCTTGATCGTTCCCCTTTGTATTGTGGAATAATAAAAGGAATAGGACCAAGATATTGTCCATCAATTGAGGATAAAGTGGTCCGTTTTCCAGATAAGATGAGGCATCAAATCTTCTTAGAACCTGATGGAAGATACACAAAGGAAGTCTATCCAAATGGAATTTCTACAAGCCTTCCCCTTGATATACAAATAAAAATGTTAAGGTCAATTGAAGGGCTTGAAGAGGTTGAAATAATAAGGCCTGGTTATGCTGTAGAATATGACTTTGTCGATCCCACAGAGCTTAAGCCAACCCTCGAGACAAAAAAGATTCGCGGACTATTTCATGCAGGACAGATTAATGGAACATCAGGTTATGAAGAGGCTGCTGCTCAGGGATTAATTGCTGGAATCAATGCAGCCCTTTTCATCCAAAAAAGAGAACCTTTTATTTTGCAAAGGTCTGAGGCCTATATTGGTGTTTTGATCGATGACCTGGTTACGAAAGGAACATCTGAACCCTATCGTATGTTTACTTCGAGAGCAGAATATCGACTCCATCTAAGAGAGGACAATGCAGACCTAAGACTCACTCAAAAAGGATATGAGATTGGATTAGTAACCGAGGAGCAATACCAAATCTTTATTGAGAAAAAAAATAGAATCGAAAAGACACTTTCAAGAATTTCAGAGATAAAGATAAATCCAACAAAAGAAAAGAATGAAATGTTAATTAGATGGGGAAGCACTCCTATTAAGAAAGAGACCCCTCTTCGTGATCTTTTAAAAAGACCTGAGATTCGTTTTCTTCATCTCCTTGAAATAGATGAAACTCTTAATGGTATTCCAAAAGAGGTTATCGAAGAAGTTGAAATTGAAGTCAAATATGAAGGCTATATAAAAAGGCAATTAGAACAGATTGAACGATTTAAAAGGCTCGAGCAAGTTAGGATACCCCCAGATTTTGACTTTCAAAAAATTGTGGGACTATCTAAAGAGGTTATGGAAAAATTGATAAAAATAAGGCCTCTTTCTATTGGTCAGGCATCGAGGATTTCTGGTGTTACACCGGCCGCTATATCTATATTAATGATAAATCTTAAAAAGCAGGGATATCTTTAGGCCTGATGAGGCTCAATAATGACTTTTATCGACTCTTTTGCCTCTTCTACTAATTTAAATCCCAAGCCCGTATCCCTTAGAGGAAGTCTATGTGTAATCATCTCCTTAAGAGGCAAACGGTGAGTACAGATGATTTCAATGGCATCCCTTATATCTAAGGGACTTCCTCCATAAGTTGGAATCAGTCTTACTCCATCATTCCAGAAATCGTAAAATGGAAAAACAAAATTTAATCCTGGCTCAAGGGGTGCAAAGCATAAAACAGTCCCACCTCGATCAACACATTGAAGTGCCTGAAGATATGCTGCAATTGCTCCTGCACAAACAATAACAAGATCAGCTAACCGTCCTTTATTTATTTCGCGAATCTTCTCACGATTCACATCTTTTGAATGCATAACCTCATCTGCCCCAAATCTTTTTGCTGCACTGATACGAAATTCATTCAAGTCAGATGCAATAATTCTTCCTGCTCCAATTGCACGTGTTACTGCAATTTGAAGAATTCCTGATATGCCACTTCCAATGACGAAAACAGTTTGGCCTGGTTTAAAGCCTGCAAACCTTAAACCCCTAAGAACACATGCTAAAGGTTCAATAAAGACTGCCTCTTCAAAAGATACCTCTTCAGGTAGAATAAAGACACCTCTATCTACATTAATCCTTGGTACACGAACATACTCAGAGAAACCACCGGGATCAAAATTAGTCGTTCTAAGTGTATCACAAATCGTATGGAAACCATTTAAGCAATATTGACAGGTATTGCAAGGAACATGATGTGATACAAATACACGTTGCCCAACTCGATATGATTTAACCTCTGAACCAACTTCTATAATCTCACCCGCAATTTCATGGCCTAATACTCGGGGGGCTTTTTTAATCCTATACCATTCCATAACATCACTTCCACAAATCCCACTCGCAAAAATCTTAACTAACAATTCATCTGGACCAATGTGAGGAGTCGGTATCTCCTCAAGCCTAATATCCTTGTTGTTATAATACATTGCCACTTTCATGAGTTTTTCAATCAAATATCCTTCTTTTGCCTTTTATTCTTCTCATATTCGAATATTTCGCTTGCCTCTTTTGGAGTCGCTTTTTTATGGATAATTGCCCTTAGGGCTTTAATCATGGCTACAGGGTAATCATGCTGCCATATATTTCTACCTAAATTCACACCAATTGCACCCTTTTGCATTCCATCGTAAACAAACTCAAAAACCTGCAACTCGTTATCTACCTTAGGTCCACCTGCCATTACGATTGGAACAGGACAACCCCCAACTACCTTTTCAAAATTTTCACACCAATAGGTTTTAACAATCCTGGCTCCCAATTCTGCAGCAATCCTACAACAGAGGGCAAGGTATCTGGCATCCCTCTTTTCTAACTCCTTTCCAACTGCGGTAACCGCCATTACTGGAATCCCAAACTTTTCTCCTTCATCTACAAGCTTGGCAAGATTAAGTAATGACTCCTTTTCATGATCGCTTCCAACAAAGATAGATATTCCAACGGCTGAAGCGTTCAATCTAATTGCTTCCTCCATGGAGGTAGTAATGCCTTCATCTGAAAGATCTTTTCCAACCATGCTTGTTCCACCTGAGACTCTTAGGATAATTGGTTTTGTGTTGTCTGGATCAATAGAAGACCTTAATACGCCCCTCGTCACAAATATACCATCGCAATAAGGAATAAGAGGCCTTATCGTTTCACCAGGTTTCTCAAGCCTTGATGTTGGCCCTTGAAAATAACCATGGTCAATCGGTAGAAAAAGACAATGTCCATCCGATTGAATCAACTGTGCCAAACGATTTCTCATACCCCATTCCATCTCAATACCTCCTTGCATGATTTTACTTTAAAAATAATGAAATTAGCCTCCTATGGATAAGACTCATATTCTTAACTCAGGATATATTTCACTACTAAATCGCCCACTTCTGAGGTTGAATATCCCATTTTCCCTGCACTAAGGTTCTTTACATCCCTTTGGACAACCTTCATGATTGCCTTTTCAATAGCTTCTGAAGCCTCTTTCTCACCAAGATGGTCAAGCATCATCTGGCATGCTGCGATTGCTGCCAAGGGACTTACAACACCCAAACCTGTGTATTTAGGAGTTGAACCTCCAATGGGTTCAAACATGGAAACACCTTCTGGATTTATGTTTCCTCCTGCTGCAATACCCATCCCTCCCTGAATCATTGCCCCAAGATCAGTGATTATATCCCCAAACATATTATCCGTTACAATTACATCAAACCATTCTGGATTCTTAACCATCCACATGCATATAGCATCCACATGAGCATAGTCTGTCTCAATCCCTTCATACTCTTTAGCCACCTCATAAAATACCCTTTCCCAAAGGTTAAAGGCATAGGTTAATACATTTGTCTTTCCACAAAGAGTGACTTTATGCTTCTTATTTCTTTTAAGACAATACTCAAAAGCAAATCGGATACAGCGCTCCACACCCTTTCGAGTATGGATAGCCTCCTGGATTGCAATCTCATCAGGTGTTCCCTTCTTAAAAAATCCTCCTGCCCCTATATAGGTTCCTTCAGTATTCTCTCTCACAACTACAAAATCAATGTCTTCTGGTCTTTTATCCTTCAAAGGTGTATCCACACCAGGATAAAGTTTAACTGGTCTAAGATTGATGTACTGATCCAATTGAAATCTTATCTTAAGCAATATTCCTTGCTCTAAAATCCCAGGTTTCACTTGAGGATGGCCAATTGCGCCAAGATAGATTGCATCCATCTTTTTTAACTCTTCGAGAACCGAATCTGGAAGTGTCTCACCTGTCTTTAAATATCTTTCTCCTCCTAAATCGTAATGTTCAAGATGATATTTAAAATGAAACTTATTTGAGACGGCCTCTAAAACCTTTAACCCTTCCCTAATCACTTCAGGACCTGTCCCATCACCAGGAATTACAGCAATTTTATACATAATTCAACTCTCCTTTTTATCTTTCTGATTTTATCCTCCAAGCCTTTTAAGTGCTTTCTTTCCAATATCTTTCCTATAATAAACCCCTTCCCAAGATATCCTGTTCACCGCTTCATAAGTCCTTCTTATTGCATCTGGTATATCTTCTCCCAATCCTGTTACTCCCAAAACTCTTCCTCCGTTTGTTACTAACATGCCATCTTTTATTGCTGTTCCTGCATGAAAAACAAAGATATCCTTCATAGATTGGACCTCTTTTAGCCCTTTAATAACCTTTCCTTTTTCATATTCTCCGGGATAGCCTTGAGATGCCATTACTACACATACAGAAGCCCTTTGATCCCACTCTATCTCACATTTGGAGAGATTTCCTTTTATGCAGGCTTGAAGTAATTGTAAGAGGTCTCCCTTAAGTCTCATTAAAATGGGTTGTGTCTCTGGATCTCCAAAACGTGAATTAAATTCTAAAACCTTTGGTCTTCCCTCCTCAATCATAAGACCTGCATAGAGGCAACCCCTATAGGTTCTTCCTTCTTCTGACAAACCATTTATAATTGGGATAATAATCTCTTCAATAATTATTTCATGAATCTTTGGAGTAATCACAGGTGCTGGAGAATATGCTCCCATTCCACCAGTATTTGGTCCTTCATCTCCATCAAATATGGGCTTGTGATCTTGAGATGAAGCAAGTGGTAAGATTGATTTTCCATCCGTTAATGCTAAGAAAGAAGCTTCTTCTCCAAAGAGGCATTCTTCTATCACAATCCTATTGCCCGATTCCCCAAATATTTTATTTACCATAATTCGATTGATAGAGTAAATTGCCTCTTCTTCAGTTTTACAAATCATAACGCCTTTCCCTGAAGCAAGGCCATCTGCTTTTATAACGATTGGTGTCCCTTCCATTTTTACATATTTCACTGCCTCTTTTGGATCTTCAAATATTTCATAGGAGGCTGTTGGTATTTTATACTTTTTCATCATCTCCTTAGCAAAAACCTTGCTTCCTTCAATTTCTGCTGCTTTTTTGTTCGGTCCAAAAATTGCGAGTCCTTTTGATTCAAAAATATCAGCAATACCCTTTGTTAGTGGTTCTTCAGGACCCACGACTGTAAGGTCAATCTTTTCTTCTAAGGCAAATCTAAGAAGCCCTTCTAAATCATTAGCTTTAATTGGAATTAATTCAGCCTGTTCAGAAATACCAGCATTCCCAGGGGCACAAAAAATCTTAGTTACTAATGGGCTCTGGGAAATCTTCCATACTAAGGCATGCTCCCTTCCACCACTGCCTACTACTAATACCCTCATGGAATTTCTACCATATAATTTAAATTTTTATATTTAAGTGTTAATGCCTACTTATTTAGTGTCTAAAATGCCTCATTCCTGTAAAGACCATTGCAATATTATATTCATCAGCAGCTTGGATCACCTCATCATCACGGATTGACCCCCCTGGCTGAATAATTGCTGTTGCACCAGCCTCTGCTCCTGTATCCACACCATCTCTGAATGGAAACATTGCATCCGATGCCAATACACATCCCTTAGTTGAGGATCTTGCCTTCATTACAGCCAATCGGGTTGAATCAACACGACTCATCTGCCCTGCCCCAATACCAATTGTCCTATCCTCTCTACATAATACAATAGCATTTGATTTTACGTGTTTAGCCACTTTCCAACCAAATGCCATAGCCTTTAGTTCATCTTCTGTCGGCTTTCTTTTTGTCACAACTTTCCATTTATCCATCGGGACGGTTCCAATGTCACGATCCTGGACTAAAAGTCCTCCAACAACCTTTTTAAGATCAATCCCTCCCCTTCGAAACGGAGAACTTAATGGTGGAGATTGAAGGATTCTAAGATCCTTTTTTCTTTTTAGAATCTCAAGCGCCTTTGGATCAAAACCTGGAGCAATGATTACTTCAAGGAATATCTCGGTAAGCTCTTTAGCAGTTTCTTCATCTACAGGACGATTAAAACCTACCACCCCACCAAATGCAGAAACAGGATCACAATCCCTTGCCTTTATATATGAGTCTACCAAACGGTTAGAAATTGCTACTCCACAAGGATTATTATGTTTTATAATAACGCAAGCAGGTTCTTCAAACTCTTTAACTGTTTCAAAAGCTGAGTCAAGATCAAGTATATTATTGAACGAAAGCTCTTTACCATGAAGCTGGATTGAATTTGATACAGAAGGCTCCTCCATTATATACTCTCGATAAAAAGCCGCCATCTGATGGGGATTCTCCCCATATCTCAGATCTTGAACCTTTTTTACTTGTAAGGTGAAGGTTTCTGGGAATTTATATAGCTTTTTTCCATTCTCCATCTGACCAAGATAGTTTGATATGGAAGCATCATATCTCGCTGTATGTTGAAAAACCTTTTTTGCAAGTTTAAAATTTGTATCTAAAGAAATTTCTCCCTTATCCTTTAATTCAGAAATTATTATCTCATAATCTTCAGGATCTACTACTACCGTAACATCAGGATAATTCTTAGCGGCAGAACGAAGCATGGTGGGACCACCAATATCAATATTTTCAATAGCTTCCTCAAGTGTGCAATCCTCTTTGGCAGTGGTTTCCTCAAATGGATAAAGATTGACAGCCACAAGATCAATGGGGAGAATTCCATGTTCCCTCATTTTCTCTAAATGTTCTGGCTTAGATCTCTGTCCCAAAATACCACCATGGATCTTGGGATGGAGTGTTTTAACCCTTCCATCTAACATCTCTGGAAATCCTGTGTATTCAGAGATATCTTTCACTGATATACCATTCTCTCTTAATATCTTTGAGGTCCCACCTGTTGAAAGAATTTCAACACCCATTTCAGCTAAACTTTTAGCAAATGAGACAACACCTTTTTTATTAGAAACACTTATAATCGCCCTTCTTATCTTACCCATAATCTTTTCCTCCGCTTATTATCAAAATCCTAAATCTTCCATCACAAGAATTACGAGCATTTTGGTATTAAAAGGTCTCCTTTCCAGGATCAGGGTTCCTCTACAAATTCTTTGCGGAACGTTACAATCAACACATCGACCAAGAGATGCACATGGTGTATCTGCACCAAATCTTCTGGCATTCATTGGAGCAGCAATATTTTTTATTCTTTCAAGGCCCTCTTTTATATCTTTTACAATTTTATTTTTACCAGCAACAAAGATTACCTCTTCTGGTCCAAATGACATTGATGAAATCCTATTGCAGAAACCATCCACGTTTACGATTTCCCCATTGATAGTTATGGCATTCGCACTGGTTAGATATACATTAGAGGACTGCTGTTTTTTTCTAATCCTTAATGACTCCTCTTTTGTTAATCCCTCTTTCCAATGATCATATACAATATTGCCTTGTTCTCTAAGTTTATCTATAATACCAATCTCCCTTATAGTTATAGAGCCACCCACCCCAATAGTTTTATCAGGAGAAACCCTTTTTAAAATCTCCATACAAGCAGCCAATCGATCCGAGACAGAAATAGCCTCAAATTCATGCTTTATTAAATTTCTAACTGCCTCCTGTAATCTTGTTTCGTAGAACCACTTCACAATTTCGTTCATTTTTTTCTCCAAAAATCAATTCTTATATAAGATTTCAATTCATATTTTGTCAAACATACTCTTCTTATTTTCATTTTTTCCACCCATTAAATTTGAATAATAGAAATCTCTTGCAAATAAGGCTGCACCAAGGGCTCCTACAATTTGAGGCTCTTCGGGAACAAGTATCTCCTTTCCGAAAAATTTTTCAAGAAATCTCTTAATACCTTCATTTTTTGCTACCCCACCTGTAAATACGATTTTATCTTTAACTCTTAGCCTTTTGCTTAAATTATAAATCCTTCTTGCAATGGCTTCATGAAGTCCTTTAAGGATTTCTTTTACTTCATAACCCTTTGCAATTAATGATATAACCTCTGATTCAGCAAAAACTGTGCACATACTACTTACAGAAATACTTTTCCGTGATTGAAGCGAAAGCCTTCCCATTTCATTAAGCTCTACTTCCAACGCTTTAGCCATTACCTCCAGAAATCTTCCTGTCCCTGCTGCACATTTATCATTCATCACAAAATCAAGAACCCTTGAATTTGAATCAAGCGTTATGATCTTACTATCTTGCCCACCTATATCAATAACAGTTCTTGCACCAGGGATTAAGAAACTTGCTCCTTTCGCATGACACGAAATCTCGGTCATCTCCTTGGCTTTAAATGGGATAATAATCCTTCCATAGCCTGTGGCTACGATTGATAAAATATCTTTCTCTTTAATATTTGATTTCATTAGAACACTCTCGAGACACCGCATTGCAGCAATCTTAGGGTTCGCTCCTGTAGGAAGGATTGAATATGATAGAATCCCTTTCTCTCCAAAAAGAAGTGCTTTGGAAGTAAGCGAACCGATATCAATTCCAGCAAATATTTCCATTTCTCAAACCACAATCTCTAAAAAGGCCTCAAGCCTTGTCCTTGTTTGACCTGCTGAGTAGTTATTTGGATCTATACTGTCCCCCGGTAAAAGAAGAAATGGAATTCCATTTTCCTTTAAGAAATCTCCAATAATTGAAGAAGCCCCAGTGCCCTGTCTGCATCCCCAGGGAGAAAAATGGATTACTCCATTAATTGAATAATCTTTAATCATCTCGCTTATAGCATTGAGCCTTTTCTCCAAAGGTCCTTGCCAAATATTAGAAAGAATCTTTTTTGCAATAGACCCTATTGGATTTTTAACCTCCAATGGTGGCCAATAAAGATAATTCCCTTCCTCAAAAGAAACCATTGCTCCATGCCTTTGAAGAATCTTAAAGATCTCAGTTTGATAATATGGTCGAATTTGATGAAGCCATAAGATTCTCATTCTCTCGTGGTTTTTGTAAGCTTTACCAAAATTGGTCATCATCTTTATAAATCTCTTTAATGCCAAATAAAATTCAATTGCCCTTTCCGAACCATGACTCCAGAAATTCATTCCCAATAAATAACTCAATCCCTCACTTCCAGGAAATGGAGAGGGAATAGTTTGTCGCATTTTGTTTATCTCTTCGAGAAGTGATCTTGAATGATTTGAATTCGAAATAATTTTATAAATTCGATTTTGATCAATTGGTATAGATAGAATCTCTGAAAGATCTTTAAAAATTTTTTCTAATTGAAAAATAAGATATTTAAGAGATGATTCACTCTCATCATAAGGAACATCAATGAATAGATGGGGACATTGATAAAAGGAACTAAGATAATGGTAAAATTTGTTTGCTCCATCGCAGATATTTGAAGAACTAATAATAACCGTGGGCCGAGGAAGAAGATTATCCATTGCCAAACCCAGAATACAACGATGAAATGAACATGTATCGGTGGATAGTTTTCCCTCTGAAATGGAAAGAAATCTTCCACTAAGCCCAATGTTAGAGACAATTGAGGCAATAACTTCTGGCATAATTGGTATAGCATCGAAAGCATATGCAATCTCGGTTGGAGTCATTGAGTTCATCCAGATCACAGCCTTCCTCTTTTTCCCGAAGGCATCTATTAGAATATCAATGAGAAATCTAAGCCAAATACGATAAGGCTCTTTTTCTCTCAGATTAAATAACTCGAGCAATGGCTTTAAGATTCTATAACTTGAGGGATTTTTAATTAGAAATCTTAAAAAGGGATTTGTTTTATTCATCTTAATCAATCGTCTCTAAAAAAGCCTGAATCCTTGTTCGCATTGCCTCAGGAACCCTTGAGGAATACTCCCCTTCTAATAAGAGGACGGGAATATCCTTTTTCCTCAATTGCTCGATAATATATGGGGCCTCGAAAAGATAAGGATCACAAAATTTAAGAGTATAATAAATTACCCCTTTGATCCTATTCCTCTCTATCTCTTGCATCAATCTCTGACACCTTAATTCTGTGGCTAACATCCTCGCACATGGAAATTTTTCGAGGTAGCTACGACTAATTGATAATAATGGGTCTCTATCCAAGTTTACATCCTCTAAGACCCTTCCACCCATACAGAGATCAGTAAAAGCAACTTCTGCTCCAAGTTCTTCTATGAGTCGGATTATATCTATTGTCACAAAGAGAGAACCTGTTATCAATATCCTCTTGTCATTATGAATTGGAATTTGACTTTGTTTTTGAAGATATTCAATAAATATTTTAATAGATTCATTAAAAATTAACCTTTCTGTATCAAAAGCATATTTAATGATTTCCATAATCTCACTGTGCCTAAGTGGAGGATAACCCCTTCCCTGCAAAGAAAAGAGTACCCGTATGAACCTCCTTGTTTGATTTGCATTTTGAATCGATTCTATAAGATCATTTTCATCCATTCTAATTGAAAATTTTTCTTCAAAGGCTGATATCATTTCCTTTAATTTCTCTTTAAAAAATAGAATTGATGAATTATCAACCTTATGTGGAACATCAAGTAAAAATGCAAAAGATGATTTTTGATGAAACCGCAATAAATCAAAAAGCCTCTTCATCCCGTCACAACTATTTGTAAGAATATAACCTGAAATATAGTCATATTTATTCGTAATCATATCTCCCATTATTGCCTTAATATATGGACAGAAATTGGGATCAAGATAGGCATCTCCAATTTCTCCATTTGTCTGAGCAATGACACGAATGGGAATAAAATTTAAGGCCTCAATTATTTCCAGTGGAATGTAACTACAGCTCCAACCAATTAATCCCTTAGGGTCAGGTATTAATCTCTTCTCTTTGACCTTTTCTAAGACATCTTTAAAAAAATCATTCCATTTCATTGGAGATATAAGAAAACGATTGAGATATGATCAATATCTATTCTTAAAAAAGTCTTCTAATATATAACGGTGATCAAAGGCTATTTTATCAGGAAGGTTAAATTCATTAAAAATGCCAATTCCCTTGGCATCATCTTTTGCTTCAGGTAATCCTTTAGCTTTGGCAATATAAACTGTTGAAATACTATGATGTCTTGGATCTCTTTTTGGATCTGAATAGGTATGGAATTGTCTAATCAATTCCACATCGAGGTTTGTCTCCTCTTTTGCTTCCCTTATTGCAGCATTTTCTAATGATTCTCCATAATCAACAAATCCTCCTGGAATTGCCCATCCATAAGGAGGATTTTTTCTCTCGATAAGAACAATGCCCTTGCCTTCTATTTGTATGATAATATCAACTGTAGGTATTGGGTTTTTATATATTTCAATCTCCTTTTTACAATTAGGACATTTTATTGTTTTTCGTGTCATATTAATTAATAGGATAGTTTTTTATAAGGAATTTTCTAAGAAGATCAAGTGCAATAATTGAAGCCCTCTCTCGAATCATCCATAACTCACCACCGAGAAGGTATTCATGGTTTTCTGTCTCTTTTATGGTTGAAATGGAGTAATAAGTCTCTATTCTATATTCTCCATTTTCTTTAGAATCTAAATGTTTTGCAAATGTTGCCAATCCAAAATCTGTATTATACCTCTTCCTAACTTCCTGGGCTAAAAAGGCTGTAAACCTTTTTGGATCTTTTATAGAAAAGTCATATTCTTCTTTGGACATATTTAAAAACTGTCTTTGAGATTCTTGAGATGATAAAATCAAGGCATTGCTAAAACTATTAGTATTGGTGTTTGTCAATTTTTGAGAGATAATCCCTCCAGTAATTGTCTCTATTAGAGATAACTTTAAATTTAATTTTTCCAATAGATTAGTTGTATTTCCCTGAAGTGTTTCATCATCAACACCATAGATTAGAATTCCTAATCGATTCCTAATTTCATCCTCCATCTTTTTAATTAGGGCTTGGCTTTCTTCAGGACTTCTTCCTTTTGCTGTAATCCTTATTTTAATATCACCTATAGAGGCAAGTGTACCCACAGTGGGATTTTTACTTTCTCTCATGAGGTCCTTTATTTGAAGATCAATAGCACTCTCTCCCAATCCACAGGTTCTTAAAACCTTATATTTAATCACTTCTCCCTTTATGTCGAACCTCTTTCGAAGGTATGGGATTACTGTATTTCTCATTAAATATTCCATTTCCAATGGAACTCCAGGAATTGAAATAATTGCCCCTTTAGGATATTCTAAAATAAATCCAGGCGCTGTCCCTTTTGGATTCTCAATGGGGATGGCTCCTCGAGGTATATATGCTTGCTTGCGATTATTTTCAGACATTTTGAAGCCACGTCTCTTAAAAATTGCCTCAATCTGATCCATTAGATGAGGCTGGAAGGTTAAAGGGCAGCCAAAAACTTCTGAAATTGCTTCCCTTGTCAGATCATCCTCAGTAGGACCAAGACCACCTGTTGTAATAACAATATTATGTTTTTCAGTAGCCTCTTTAATTACCTCTTTCATTCTTTCAAGATCATCTCCAACCATAGATGTTCTTACAAGCTCGATTCCATTCTCCGCAAGGACTCTTGCAATGAAATTAGTATTTGTATCTATAATTTGACCTAATAAAAGTTCTGAACCAATTGCAATAATTTCAGCTTTCATAATTTTTAAGTAAAAGATTTAGCGCCCCTGGCCCGACTCGAACGGGCGGCACAGGGATTAGGAATCCCTTGCTCTATCCACCTGAGCTACAGGGGCAATTAAAAATAAATTTACAATCTCTTACTCTTTTCGTCAATGGTAAATTTTAATTTTTAGGACACTGATTTATAGCTTATCGTTTTTTGTTAAGGGAGGAGCCCTTATTCTATGGATTTATATTTGGTGAGACTGAAAAGTTATTTTCAAGGCAAACAGTTAGCAGAAAGGCTTGACAATCTAAGTAAAAAAAGATATTTGAAAAGCACAATGGAAAATGAATTTCATGAACTAATTAACGATTTCAAAGCCTATCTTGAATATCTAAAAGGAATGGGGATTCCGTATCTCTTTTCTAATCAAGAAAACTCAAAAGATACTTTAACTCTTGAAGAGATAAGGAATCAATTGGGTGATTGTAAAAGATGTAGACTTTATCAGGGAAGAAGAACTATTGTTTTTGGAGAGGGAAATGAAGAGGCTAAATTGATGATTATCGGAGAAGCCCCTGGCTTTGATGAAGATGTCCAAGGTAAACCATTTGTAGGAAAAGCAGGCCAGCTTTTAACAAGGATCCTACAATCCATCAATCTTAAAAGAGAGGAAGTATATATTACCAATGTTATTAAATGTAGACCTCCACAAAATCGAAATCCAAAACCTGACGAAATTAAATCCTGCTACCCATTTCTTATTATGCAAATCCAGACTATTTCACCAAAAATAATCTGTGCCTTAGGAACCTTCTCTGCTCAAACCCTTTTAAACACAGAGGCAAAAATAACAACATTAAGAGGAAAAATCTATGACTTTAAAGGAATAAAAGTTGTTCCGACATATCATCCAGCCTATCTTTTAAGGAATCCCGACAAGAAGAGGGAGGTTTGGGAGGATATGAAACGAATTTCCAAAATGTTGAAAGAATCTTAAACCAATTAAAATACTTTATAATTCAATTGAAATATCTTTTCAGTCAAGATATTTGTAAAAATGGAAATGCTCTCCTTAATCAAAAGTTCTAAGATAGAAAACTTCTTTTTAGGATATACAATCTGTGGCTTTCCTTTTATGCCAGCCAATTTGGAAGCCATTTCAATGGCATCCTGCATATTCCCTATTTGATCAACCAAGCCTAATCTTTTAGCCTGCTCTCCAGTCAGGATTCGGCCATCTGCAATTTGTATTACCTTGATTCGATCAAGTTTTCTACTTTCAACCACAGCCTGAATAAACTGTTGATGAACATTATCAATAACCTCTTGCATGATCTTTCTTTCTTCAGATGTCATATCCCGAAAGGGTGATCCAATATCTTTATATTCACCACCTTTAATCACTATCCCTTTTATACCAATCTTTTTAAGAAGTTCTTCAAAATTTGAAAATTGCATAATAACTCCGATAGAGCCTGTTATTGTTCCAGGGTTTGCCACAATCAAATCAGAAGCACAAGCGATATAGTAACCTCCAGAGGCAGCGACTGAACCCATTGAAGTAATAACCTTCTTTTTTGATCTAATCTTTAATACCTCTCGATAAATCTCTTGGGCAGGACCAACTCCACCTCCTGGAGAATCGATTCTTAAAACAATGGCCTTGATTCCATCATCTTCTTTATATTGACGTAAGGTCTCAATTATATCAGCTGATTGGGTAATCACCCCTTTAATTTCTACCACTCCAATCCTATCACCAAAGGCAAATCGGTCAGCCTTACCCATATAAGAACCAAAGAAGAAAAGGAATAAAAAAATGACCATCAAAAGGATTATGATGATTCCAATTCCCTTTAGAATTCTTCTCTTTTTCATAAAACCCTCCTAATCTTAAGAAATGTAGAATTTAATTTTATTGATGAAAAATAATTCTTAAATTGGTGAAATTCTTATAGTTTCAAATGCCGAAGCTTGAAAAACACGAATAAATCCCATCTTTACTAATTCAAGAACAGCAAGAAAAGTTACGATGATTAATCTCAAAGATGATCCTTCTGGGAATAAATGATGAAAAGCCAAACTTCTATTCTCTTTTTTGAGAATCGAAAGTATTTCTTCCATCCGATCCTCTACATTTATTGGCTCTAAAATAATCTCATGGAATTTCTCAGGTTTCATTCTTTTTAAGACTCGGCGAAATGCTTCCACTAATTCATAAAGACTTACCTCCAGTTTTTCTTCAGGCTCTTTTAATGACTCCTCAGTTTTCAGTCTAATAAATACATCACGATCCAATCTTGGTCTCTGGTCAAGAGCTAAGGCTGCATTCTTATATTTTTGATACTCTAAAAGCTTTCTAACCAGTTCTGCTCTCGGATCCTCCTCTTCTTCCTCTTCATCTTTTGATGGGTTTGGTAGGAGCATCTTTGACTTAATATGAAGAAGGGTTGAAGCCATCAGGAGATATTCTCCAGCAATATCTAAGTTAAGAACCTTCATCCATCTGAGATAATCTAAATACTGTTCTGTAATCAATGCTATTGGGATATCAAAGATGTTTATCTCATTCTTCTGAATAAGATGCAGCAGAAGGTCAAGAGGCCCCTCAAAGACCTCAAGTTTAACTTTGTATGGAGATCTTTCTCCTAAATCATCTTTTTCTTCAAACATGCTCACTCCATTCGGTTCGGTTGATGTATTTTACTTCATCTTCTCGAGTAATGACCTTTTCATCCAATCTTGCTATGAGTAATTCATTTAACACCTTCTTAATCTCTGGACCAGGCTTGAATCCCATTTGAATCAAATCCGAACCTTTCAATATTGGCTTCGTATCTTTCAATTGAGTGAAGTAAAGTGAAATAAAACGTCGTGTCTCAGTTTGAGTGGTCTTAGCCATCATGAAAAGAATTGTTTCTGTAGAAAGGGGACTAAGGATTTCATAGATATCCGATCTTTTTGGACTAATGCCCGAATTTATCCAAGAAAAGATTCTCATTAGTGTTTGTTCAGCTCGACTCTTCCCTTCTACTACTTTTTGGCGAAGCCTTTCATTCATATCAAGCTTTTTACATACCTCTTCTACCTCATCCTTCTTTAGAGAATCTAAAAGGCCCCAAAGATATATGAGCCATCGGTCATATTTCTCTTTTAAAAAAAGAAAATCGAACCAAGAAATGACATGATGAATTTGATCAAAAAGAGATTCTGTTTCTTTATCAAATTTAATCTTAGGATGTAATATGGCCAAGAGATTAAAATCCCTCATCCGTCTTATGGCTGAAAGCGGAAATTCTTCTTCCAGAATGAGAATCAGCTCTGAAAGAATCCTTCTACCTGAGAGCCGATCTATAAATCCTGTTTTAATGGCATTCCTCATTAGATTTTGTGTATGTTTAGCTATTTGGAATCCATACCGTTGTTCAAAACGAATTGCCCGAAAAACCCTGGTAGGATCTTCAACAAATGATAGGTTATGTAAAACTCTAATCACTTTATCTTTTATATCCCTCATTCCCCCAAAAAAATCAATCAATTCTCCAAAGGATTTAGGATTAAGTTGGATTGCTAAAGTATTAATTGTAAAATCCCTCCGATAAAGGTCCATCTTGATAGAACCTCTTTCTACTGTTGGCAGTGCCCCAGGAGATTCATATACCTCAAGTCGAGCTGTTGCAATATCTACCTTTAGACCATCAGGAAATATCATGATGGCAGTTCCAAATTTTTTATGGGTTCTGATTCGACATGGAAATCTTTTTTCAAAGACCTCAGCAAAACGTATACCATCTCCTTCGACGACAATATCCATATCAAAATTCTCAACCCTCATTAAAAGATCCCTTACAAATCCTCCAACAGCGTAAACAGAATATCCTAATTCATCTCCTATCTTTCCAAATTCAGTAAGAAGATTCCTAATTCGCTCGGGAAAACGTTCATTTATTAATTTAGCTATAATTTTTTTCCGTGTATAAAGAGGTTGACTATCAACTAAAGAAGAACTCTCAATATGCTTTAAAATATCTTTCTGAATAACCCTCATCACATCCCCAAGAGTAATGGCTCCAACTAATTTGTCTTGGTTAACGACAGGTAAAAAACTTTGATTCTGGCCTATGACAAGTTCCTGAATCTTCGAAAATGGCGTATCTGGTGAAATTACTGAAAATTCTGTTGTCATATATTCCTTAACTCGAGATTCCTTCAATCCATGATAGATGGCCTTTTCCACAACCTGCTTAGAAATAAGACCAATAACCTTCTCCTCTTGAACCACAGGAAGGATATTCAAATTATAACGGGTCATCATCTCCTCAACCTCTTCAAGCGTCTTATCAGAGGTAATTGTCTTTATTGGATAAACCATCACATCTTTGGCTATCTTTTTAGGTCTAATAATCTCACTTAAAATCTTTAATAACCTTTCTTGGACCTCTATTAAAGTCATTCCTTTAATTGTTGCCGAGGCTGCAGTTGGATGCCCCCCACCTCCAAATTCGGATGCTACTTCTGAGACATTTACCTCCTCAATCCGGCTTCTACCAATTAGATAGATTCGATCTTCCATCCTTACAATAACAAAAATGACGTCCAAATTTTCCATGTCCTTTAATTTGTGAACCAATACAGCAATATCACCAATATAATGTTCTACTGAGGCTTGAGCAATTACAATCTCAATGCCATTGATTGTGTAACGTCTTGCAGATTGGATTAAATCATTAAGAAGAAAGATCTGTTCTGAAGTAAGCTCTCTTGTAATGATATTTGAGATTATATTAATATTTGCACCTTTTCGAAGAAGGTAGCCTGCTGCATAAAAATCTTCTTCCTTAGTAGAAGGATAGGTCAGATTTCCTGTATCCTCATAAATACCGAGCATCATCAGTGTAGCCTCATCTGGAGTAATATCAATATTTCTCTTTATTAAAATATCAAGAATGACTGTAACTGTTGCACCTACCTCAGAGATAACCTCTAAGGACCCATGTATATCATCTGAAGATTGAGGATGATGGTCATAGATGTGAATTTCCACCTCGGGTTTTGATATCAGCTCTGAAAATTTTCCAATTCGACTCTTTTGTCGTGTGTCTACAAGGATGAGTCTATTTACTTTTTGGATATCAATATTTTTTATCCTTTCCACTTCAAGGGTATAATAAAGGGTTGAATGTATAAAAAATTCCCTTAAAGTTTTTTCTTGAGAGCCAGGAAATACAAGAATGGCATTAGGATAGAGCTTTTTGGCAGCAATCATTGAAGCCAATGAATCAAAATCCGCATTTATATGTGTAGTAATGACCTCCATTCCAGATTATCCTCGAGGGTGATAACGTTGATGAACCTGCTTTAATCTTTCTCCACTTACGTGGGTATATATTTGGGTTGTTGAAATATCCACATGTCCAAGCATCATCTGAACAGATCTCAGATCTGCGCCTCTTTCTAATAGATGACTGGCAAAAGAGTGGCGAAGTAGATGAGGTGTAATCCTTTTTCGAATACCTGCTCGTCTTCCATACCCCTTGAGAATCTTCCAGAATTGCTGACGACTCATCTCTTTCCCCCATTGACTAAGAAAAAGCAATGGCCTATCATTTTTTCTATTTAGTTTTATACGAACCTCCTTTATATATAATTCTAACCACTTCATCGCCTCCTTACCAAGGGGGACAATTCTCTCTTTAGAACCTTTCCCGAAAAGTACGACAAATCCTCCTTCAAGGTTAATCTGATTAATAGTGAGTTTTGTTAGTTCAGAAACTCTCATCCCTGTAGCATAAAGCATTTCAAGCATTGCACGATCTCTGATTCCTAATGGAGTAGTAAGGTTTGGTTGATTGAGTAATGATTCTACCTCCTGTAATGTTAAGATTTCTGGTAGTGTTTTATCAACTTTAGGTGAATCCAATTCTTCAGCCGGATTTCTTTCAATTATTCCATCTTGGACTAAGAAACGGAAGAATGTCCGAATAGCAACGAGGTTTCGAACAACACTCTTTACAGAAAGCCCTTTTCTTTTTAAGTAGATGAGATAGGCCCTTACTTCATACTTTCCAATATTTGAAATCTCGGAAAATCCCTTTCCTTTCAAGTAGGTCAAAAATCTATCCAAATCATGACCATAGGCCTCAATCGTATTTTTTGAAAGGCCTTTTTCAACTATTATATAATGAAGGAATTGGTCTAACCACTGTTGCATAAATCTTTTTTTAAATAAAAAGCAGAGGTTGAGCCTCTGCTTTTAAATTTTAAAAAGTTAGGTTTAACTTACTTAACGTATCTTTTCTCCACTTAGTTAGATTAGACTTTTAGCTCATGTTCCAGTATGTCCAAAACCTCCATTTTGCCTAACAGTAGGGGGAAGATCCTCAACCTCTTCAAGAGTTGGCCTAACTACATGATTAATGACCAACTGGGCAATTCTATCTCCATTTCGAATCGTAAAAGGTTCTCTCCCCAAATTAATTAATATTACACAGATCTCACCCCTATAATCAGAATCAATTGTGCCTGGTGAATTTAGAACCCCAATTCCATATTTAATAGCTAATCCACTACGAGCTCTAATCTGGCCCTCAAAACCCTCAGGAATGGCCACGGAGATTCCAGTAGGAATAAGAATCCTCTCACCAGGATTGAGAACAACATCTTTTTCAAGAGAAGCAAATAGGTCCATCCCCGATGATCCTTCAGTCATATATCTTGGCAAAGAAACAAATGGATCTTTTCTCAACCGCTTTACAAATATTTTCATTTACTAACCTATCTTCAGGAGAGAACAATCAATTTCATTCCCATCCATTGGGCCTAATATGGTTAAACAGAAATATTTTTCATCAAATATTTCTCTTGCTAAATCTTTTAGCTTTTCTTCACAGACCTCATCAATCCCGCTTAAGATCATCTCGATAGGAAGATAAGACTCGAAATAGATTTCATTCTTTGCCAATCGGGTCATTAAATTGTCAGAACTTTCAAGACTTAGAAGAAGATTACCCTTAAGTTGCTCTTTAGCCGTTTCAAGTTCCCCATCTTTAAGGGGTTCATCCTTTAATCTTTTAAATTCCTTTAGAATCAATTCAATAACCTCTTTACAAGAAGATTCACTTGTCCCTGCATAGACCACTACTAATCCAGTATCCATGTAAGAAGGAAGATAGGAGTAGACAGAATATGCAAGGCCTCGATTTTCTCTTATCTCCTGGAATAGCCTCGAACTCATTCCTCCTCCAAGAATTGCATTTAGTACATAGGAAGTAAATCTAAGGGAATGATTATATTGAAGTCCCTTTGTTCCAAGACAAAAATGGACCTGTTCCAATTCTCGAGACCAAATATTGGTTGAAGAAATGGTTTTAGGCTTAACTCTTTGTCTTACCTTTTTTTGGCAGGGAATCTTTCCAAAAGTTCCGTCAATAGCGTGAACAATCTCTTGATGATCGAGATTTCCAGCTGCACATATTATAATTCTATCAGGTTGATAATTCTCCTTAAAATACCGATAGATTTGGTCTCGGTCAAAGGACTGCACAAGTTCTGATGTTCCAAAGATTGGATAACCCAACGGGTGATCTCCCCAACAAACTCTACTAAAGAGGTCATGAATATAGTCATCTGGTGTATCTTCTACGGTTTTAATCTCCTGAAGAATGACCATCCTTTCTCTTTCTACATCTTTAACATCCATCTTAGGATGAAGGAAAATATCAGATAGAAGATCAATAGCAAGGGGTAAGTTTTTATCTATAACCTTAGCATAAAAACATGTATATTCTCTTCCTGTAAAGGCATTTAAAGTCCCACCTACAGAGTCGATCTCCCTCGCAATGTCATAGGCTGTCCTTTTCTCCGTTCCTTTAAATAGGAGATGTTCAATGAAATGGGATATACCATTCTCCTGGGGTTTTTCATCCCGAGAACCTGTAATGACCCATACTCCAATTGAAACCGATTTTAGGTAAGGAATTTCTTCTGTAATTACCCGAACGCCATTATCGAGAACGGTTTTTTGATATCTTGACCTTTGTCCTATCCACATTTCATCCTTTGAATCATTTAAAGGTTTACTAATATTATCCATTATCCCTTCCTCTCAGCGGTTCCTTTTATTTCTTTTAAAGCTGCTTTGCGACTTAATCTAATACGGCCCTGAGGATCAATATCAATGACCTTCACCATGACTTCTTCACCCTCTTTTAATATATCGCTTACAGCTTTAACTCGGGTATCCGCTAATTGGGAGATATGGATAAGTCCATCCGTTCCAGGAAAGATCTCAACGATTGCCCCAAAGCTTAAAATCTTTTTTACCCTTCCAGTGTAAATACCACCTAATTCAACCTCTTGGGTAATCTTCTTTATCAAATTAATGGCTTTCTCAAGTGATTCATAATTTGGAGAAGCTAATTTCACCAATCCAGAATCCTCAATATCTATTTTGACACCTGTCTGGTCTATAATATTCCTTATTGTCTTACCTCCTGGTCCAATGATATCCCTAATCTTTTCTTGTTTGACATTAATAGTCACAATTCTTGGAGCATGTCGGGAAAGATCTTTTCTTGGTTCAGAAATCGTTTCTTTCATTTTTTCTAAAATTTGAATCCTTCCCTCCCGAGCCTGCTCAAGGACATGCTCCATGATTTCTCGGGTTACACCATGAATTTTTATGTCCATCTGAATAGCTGTTATTCCCTTAGCTGTACCTGCTACCTTAAAATCCATGTCCCCAAAATGATCTTCATCTCCAAGGATATCCGAAAGAATAGCAACCTCTCCGTCTTCCAAAATAAGCCCCATGGCAATCCCTGCTACTGGAGCCTTAATAGGAACACCTGCATCCATAAGAGAAAGACTTGCTCCACAAACCGTGGCCATAGAAGAAGACCCATTTGATTCAAGAACTTCTGAAACTACTCGAATAGTGTAAGGAAATTTTTCATTTGGAGGAAGAACAGGAAGGATGGCCCTTTCGGCCAAAGCTCCATGGCCAATTTCTCTTCTGCTTGGAGGCCTAAGTGGAGCAACTTCTCCAGTGCAAAATGGTGGGAAATTATAATGAAGCATAAATGATTTATAAGTCTCACCTGTTAGAGAATCTATTTTCTGTTCATCTTCAGATGTTCCAAAGGTAACTACAGCAAGGACCTGGGTCTCCCCTCGAGTAAATAGTGCAGAACCATGGGTTCTTGGAAGAATTCCTACTTCACATGTAATTGGACGAATCTCGCTAAGACCTCTACCGTCAATCCTTTGCTTTTTCTCTATAATTAAATTTCTTACGATTTTTCTATTGATCTCTTCAAATGTCTGCTTAGCTTCTTTTTTAATCGCTTCATCTTCGATTCCTAACTCTTTTATCGCTCCTTCAAAGATTTCCTCCAAATATTGTTTCCTTCTCACCTTCTCCTTAATATTAAATGCTTCTTTCAGTTTTTCTTGGCATAAATCTTTGATTCTTTCATACAGAGTTTCATCAGTTTTTCTAATATGATATTCCTTTGGAGTAACCCCCTTGATGTTTCTTAATTCTTTTTGTATCTCGATAACAGGTTTTAGAGCTTGGTGTCCAAATATGATGGCTTCTAATATTTCTTTTTCAGCTATCTCTTTAGCACTTCCCTCTACCATTATGATGGCTTCTTCACTTCCTGCAACAAAAAGATCAATATCACTCATCTCCAACTCTTCAAGTGTTGGATTTAGAACAAACTCTCCATCAATCCTACCCACCTTTGCTCCAGCTATTGGACCCCTAAATGGAATATCCGAAACACTTAAGGCTGCTGATGCTCCAATCATTCCTAAAATTGAAGGATCATTATCTTGATCAGCTGAAAGAACTGTAGCAATAATTTGGATTTCGTCCTGAAACCCCTTAGGGAATAGGGGCCTTAAAGGACGATCTATAAAACGAGAAATTAAAGTTTCATGGTCGCTTGGTTTTCCTTCCCTCTTAAAGAAACCTCCTGGAATCTTACCAGCAGCATAGGTCATTTCTAAATAATTGACTGTAAGTGGTATGAAGTCAAGCCCTTCTCTTTTGTTTTCTGAAGCAACTGCTGTTACTAAGACAACTGTTTCTCCATATCTGACCAAAACAGAACCATTAGCCTGTCTGGCTACTCTACCTGTTTCAATAGAGAAAAGCCTTCCACCAAAGTCAATTTGAACCTTGTGAATCATAAGTTTTCTTTACTCCTTAATTTATATTTTAACATATGTGATAAGAATCTATTTTCTTAGACCTAATTTATCAATAACAAGCTTATATCTTTCTGAATTGTTTTCCCTAAGGTAATCAAGAAGTTTCCTCCTCTGAGCAACTAACTTCAGGAGTCCCCTCCTCGAATGATGATCCTTTTTATGGAATTTAAAGTGCTCAGTAAGATATTGGATACGTTCACTTAAAAGGGCAATTTGAACTTCGGGTGAACCTGTATCTGTTTCGTGATTCTTAAATTGATCAATAATCTCTTTTTTTCTCTCTCGAGTTAATGCCATGAACTTCCTCCCTTTGAATAATTTAATTTATAGAGACTCTACTACTCCAATACTTTTTTTCGTATTTGAATTGAGGGGCTGAATGAGAAATAGATTTAAAGATTCTTACTGGACGAAGGATAATCTTTTCTTTTCCTATCTCACAATTCATTCTCATGCTTTCCATCTTTAAAATAGCTACTAATTCTCCCTGGGGAGAAGATAATTTAATGAATGATTCATTTTTAATCTGGTTTATATACTGCTGTGTAAGTTCATCCTTTTCCAACCATTGCCCTTGTCTAACCCTTCTTATCAAATCTTCATCTCCAATTATCTCTATAAAATGTGGTAAAGATTCATTTAATGAAATAACATGGTCAAAAAATTCTTCAGGGTTATTTAAATGGATTAATATATCCCAAGGGATTGCTTGTTTTAAATTGAAAAAACCACTTTTATTTCTCCTCAGTTTTACCAGATGAGCCCCACATCCTAACTTTCTTCCTATATCAATTGCTAAAGCTCGAATATAGGTTCCTTTCGAACAGGAAACATAAAAACGTATCAAAGGTATTTCAACTTCTATAACCTTTATGCTAAAGATTTCTATTTCTCTTGGCTTCCTCTCAATCTCTATTCCCTTTCTTGCAAGTTTGTAAAGCGGCTTTCCTTCTATTTTAACAGCTGAAAACATTGGCGGAATTTGTAGGCTTTTACCTAAAAAGCTATAAAAGGATTGAAAAATTAATTCCTTGGATATTCCATCACATTGCTTCTTGTAAGTTATTTTACCGGTTAAATCTCCAGTAGTTGTCTCTTCACCTAATTTTATGACTCCCTCATATTCTTTAGGTTCTTCTTTAATAAAAGGGACTAATTTTGTCCCTTCATTTAAGGCAATCGGTAGTACTCCTGTAGCGAAAGGATCGAGAGTTCCAATATGGCCTGCCTTCCTTATTTGAAACCTACGTTTGATCTCTCTTACCACATCAAGCGAAAGCATACCATCAGGTTTATCTACAATGAGAATGCCATTAATCTCCATTCTCATGGTCCTTCCATCCCTTTTTGGCCTGCTCAATTACTTCACTTATGTGGATTGAATATTCGATGGAGGGATCAAACTTGAACATAATTTCTGGAATATATTTTAAACGAACCCTCTTACCTAATTCCTTCCGAACAAACCCTTTAGCACTTTCAAGACCTTTAATAGATTTTTCCTTTTCAGCTATGGTGCCAGCCACACTAAAATAGATTTTCGCCATCCTACAGTCATCCGAAACTTCAACTTTCGTAATAGTAACAAATCCAATACGAGGATCCTTTATCGATTCTAAAAGCATATGGGAAACTTCTTTTTGAATTAAATCAGCAACCCTAATTGATCTTTTTATTTCACTCATCTCATTCATCTCGAAAATTTATATATTAATAATCTCCATATCCGTCCCTATCATCTCAATCATATTCATTCTCTCAACAAAATCAATAATTTTATCAAGGCTTGAGTTTATATGTCTTCGATCATTCCCAACAGTGCAGATTCCTATTTGCGCTCTCTGCCATAGGTCATGATCTCCTACCTCTGAGATTGATACATTAAACCGATGTCTTACCTGCTCGATCAATTTACGAATTACATGGCGCTTACCTTTTAATGAATGATTTTCTGGGATTCTTATATCCAATTGACAGATTCCCACAACCATATCTCCTCCATTAAGTTAACTCAATTGAGGTCGGACCTCTTCCATTTCATAGGATTCGATAATGTCACCTACTTTTATATCATTGAAATTCTCAATCCCAATTCCACATTCAAGCCCTTGCTGACAGTCCTTCACATCATCTTTAAAACGTTTTAAAGAAGAAATCCGACCATTATAAATCACAACATTATCCCTCAAGAGTCGAGCATGTGACCCTCTTACTACCTTTCCGTCAATGACAAGACTCCCTGCTATTGTTCCAACCTTATGAATATTAAAAAGTTGCAATACCTTTGCCCTTCCAAGAATGTGTTCTTTATAAGTTGGCTCCAACATTCCTTCAAGGGCCTTTTTGATATCGGAAATTGCATCATATATCACTGTATAAGTTCGGATATCAACCCCTTCTTGCTCAGCAAGGGTTTGGGCCTTTGAAACAGGCCTTACATTAAATCCTATGATAATTGCGTTTGAAGCCGATGCGAGATTCACATCTGTCTCTGTAATTCCTCCAACACCATCATGCAAGACATTTATTTTGAGGTCCTCTGTGGAGAGTTTTTTCAAAGCCTCTTTAATTGCCTCAATCGATCCTTGAACATCCGCCTTAATGATAACGTTTAATTCTTTAACTTCTCCCTTTTTAATCTTATCGTAAAGCTCTTCTAATGTCACCTTGCTCAATTTTGAAAGTTCCTTTTCACGAATCTTTTCCTGCCGATAAAGACTAATCTGCTTGGCCACTCTTTCTTCTGGTACAACAATTAATGTATCTCCTGCTTGAGGAACATCGTCAAATCCAATAACTTCCACTGGAATAGAAGGTCCTGCCTCAGAGATCTTATGCCCTCGATCATTAAACATAGCTCTTACTCTTCCATAACGGCAGCCAGCCACAAATGAATCCCCAATTCTCAGTGTCCCTTCCTGAACAATTATTGTTGCTACTGGCCCCCTTCCTTTATCCAACTTTGCTTCTATAATAACTCCACGGGCAGGTTTATTAGGGTTTGCTTTCAGTTCAAGCATTTCAGCTTGAAGGAGAATAAGTTCTAATAACTCCTTAATTCCAATTTTCTGTTTTGCAGATATCTCAGCGAAAAGTGTGTTACCCCCCCAACTCTCTGGAATCAAACCATATTCAGCCAACTCCTTCTTAACCTTCTCTGGATTGGCATTTGGTTTATCAATTTTATTGATTGCAACAACAATAGGTACATTAGCAGCCCTGGCATGATCAATCGCCTCTTTCGTCTGGGGCATGACACCATCATCTGCAGCTACTACCAGAACCACTATATCTGTAACCATTGCTCCCCTGGCCCTCATAGCAGTAAATGCTTCATGGCCAGGTGTATCAATAAAAACTACATGACCATTTTCCAGTTGAACATCGTATGCTCCGATATGTTGGGTAATTCCTCCTGCCTCACCTTCTACAACATTTGTTTTTCTTATTGCATCCAAAAGCATAGTCTTTCCATGATCGACATGACCCATAATCGTTACGACTGGGGGTCTTGGCTTTAGTTCTTCAGGCCGATCTTCTTTCCTTTCTAAGAGTTCCTGCCTTTCAAGGGAAATCTTCTCTACTTCATATCCAAATTCAGTAGCAACTAATGACGCAACATCAGCATCAATAAATTGATTAATATTGACAAATACACCAATCTCCATTAATTTCTTGATTAAATCAGCCCCTTTAATTCCCATTCTCTTTGCAAGATCACCGACAGAGATGACTTCTGCAATTCGAATTATCCTTTTGATAGGTTTAGGTACTGTGAGCTCAGGTTTCTTAGGCTCTTTTAAAACCAATTTTTTCTTAATCGGCCTAAAGGGCTTAAATTCGACTTCTCCCTCTTTGGATATCTGTTCAGCTTCTTCCTCTTCTTCTTCAAACATTCTTTCTTCAATGATCCTTCTCTTTTTAATCATTCCCTTCTTCTTACCAAAAAAGGATGCCATTTCTTCTTTCTCAAGAAGCTCTTCCTTGATAGGAAATCTTAGTTCTATCTTCTTTTCAATCACTTCTTTTATTTCTTCTTCAGGTTTTTCCTTTACTTCATCCTTTTTCTCCCCTTCTACCTTTTGCTCTTTGGGGGGTACTTTTGGTTCTTTTAATTCTATCTTTTCTACAATCTCCTCTTTTTTCTCAGGTATTTCTCTTAATTCTTCCATCATAACTAAAGGAGGCTTTTTTTCTTCCGATATGACTTCTTGAGTTGATTCCTTTTCCACTTGTTTCATTTCTTCTGCATGAATGGTTGTTTGAGCTTTCTTTTCAACCTTTTTTCTTACCCTAAGAGGTTTTTCAATAGGTTTTTCTTCTATAATCTCTTTAGAGATTTTTGATTTTACTTGTGGTCTCTTTTTAGGAGGTTTTGGAGCGGGTTTTTCTTCTACTATTGGTTGTGGAGGAATTTCAGGCTCCGTGCTTGGTTGGATTGATTGGGGAGTCAATTGGGAGGCTTGTGGAGTTGGTTCTAAACTGATGGTTCTTCTTCTGATAACGGTAGGCTTAACTCTCTTTTCAACGACCTCTTTTTCTGCATCTTTTTCGATAATCCTTTCATCCGAAAGAGTTGCCTTCTTCTCTTGCTCGACAGCCTGTTTCTCTTTTACTTTCACTCCCATCTTTTTTAACTTTTGAAGCAACTTCTCATCCTCAATCCCTACTTCACGAGCAAGATCGAGGACTTTAATCTTAGCCATCCCTTCTCCTCCTATTCAATGTTCATCAAAAAATCCTCCTAAGTAATATTGTTCAAAAAAACCAAGGTATTTATGTTCTGAATCTCTTTAATCCTTTTTTGGGCTTTTTTAAAACAATTATTATTTGGACAGATATAGAACCCTCTACCTGGCATTTGACCTTTTAAATCCTCCTTAATTAATCCTTCTGGTAGTCTTACAAATCTTACTAACTCTTTTTTACTCTTTCTTTCTTTACAACCAATACACATGCGAATTGGGATATGACCCTTCTTACTCATCTCTTTTTTTGTTCAATATAAAGACGCGCGGCTTCTAATAATTTCTCAGCCTTCTTTTCACCAATTCCAGGGATTTTTAAAAGCTTCTCCACATCTTCTTCTAAGATATCTTTTATTGTTTGATATCCATTAGCCAAAAGAATCTCGGCTGTTTTTTCTCCTATTCCCTTAACCTCTGTCAAAGGATCTAAAGCAGGATCATCTTGAAGTTCCGAATCCTTGATGCCTTCGTTTTCTACCTTTTTACGAGCTGTCTCTATAATCTCTATAACCTTTGCTTTTTCAAATTCTAAGATTCTTAAAAGCTCCTCAGGGTCTGCTTCGGCAATCTCTTTTATTGACCGAAAACCTTCATTATAAAGGAGACGAGCAGTTACATCCCCTAAATAAGGAAGCTCTTTGAACTTTTCTATAATCTCCATTGAAATCTTTTCCATCTTTGATTCGCTCTTTATATCTATCTTCCAACCTGTTAATTTTGAAGCAAGCCTTACGTTTTGTCCCTTTTTCCCTATTGCCAAAGAGAGTTGGTCATCTGGGACAACAACCTCCATATGGCGGTTTTCTTCATCAATATATACCCTCGAAATTTTAGCTGGAGCCAAGGCATTACAAACATATCGGGCTTGATCTTGGGTCCAGGGAATTATATCTATCTTTTCACCTCGAAGTTCTTGCACAACATTAAGAACCCTTGAGCCTCTCATTCCAACACATGCCCCTACAGGATCTACATCCCTGTTTGTACTAAACACAGAAATCTTTGCCCTTTCACCTGGCTCACGAGCTGCACTGATGATCTTTATTAATCCTTCTGAAATTTCTGGAACCTCCATCTCAAACAGTTTTATTAGAAATCCAGGATGTGTCCGGGAAAGGTAAATCTGTGGACCTTTCGTATTCTTTTGAACATCCAAAATATAAGCCCTCAATCTCTCTCCTTGCCGATAGGTTTCACCTGGAATCTGTTCCTTGACCGGAAGAATGGCCTCTGCCCTTCCAATATTAATATAGACATTTCCTTTTTCGATACGCTGAACTGTCCCACTTATTATATCACCTTTTCTGTCTTTAAATTCATTGTAAATATTCTCTCTTTCAGCATCTCTGACCTTTTGAATAATAACTTGCTTTGCTGTTTGGGCGCCTATACGGCCAAAATCTGTATCCAATTTAACTCCCAAACTATCCCCAATTTGAGCTTCACTATCAAGTTCCCGTGCCTCCTCAAGAGAAATCTCCTTTGTTGGATCCGTAACCTTTTCTACTACTTGTTTAAACTGAAAAAGTTCTACCTCACCTATTTCCTCATTATAACGGACTTCGATTTCTCCTTGATGGCCATATTTCTTTCTTGAAGCAGTTAATACAGCTTGCTCTAAGGCCTCAATAATTACCTTTTTATCAATTCCCTTATCTTTACCTACCTGTTCAATTACATAATTTAAATTTGATGGCATAGTCTTTCTCCCTTTTAAAAATCAATCTCTAAGTTTGCCTTCGCTACATCTTTAAATGGGATTCGAAATATTTCTCCATCAACCTCTATCTCAATTTGATCTTCATAAAAATCGATTAGTCTTCCTTTAAAATTTCTCCTTTTCTCTATAGGCTTAAATGTCTTTAATTTTATAACCCTATTCCGATATCTCTTAAAATCCTTCTCACTTTTTAGTGGACGGTTCAGGCCTGGCGATGAAACTTCTAAATGATAAGGATTAGAAATAAAATCTTCTATATCCAATACCCTATCAATTGCTTGGCTTACTATGGAACAATCTCCAATAGTTACACCCCCTTCTTTGTCTATATATATTCTTAAGACCCATCCATTCGCCTCTCTCCTATATTCAATATCTACTAATTCCATACCTTCATGTTCAAGGATAGGTTTCACAATCCCTTGCACCCTTTCTATGATTTCATCGGGGGTCATATATAATTCTTTCGAAAAACATATTTTTTAAAAAAAAAGCGGGCAAGTAGCCCGCTTTTTCAGCAGACTTTTTATAAAATATATAATACAATTTCTTAAAAAATGCAAGACCCTATTTTTATCGAATTTCTTTCAACCTTTTTATTTCTCTTTAATTTCCATTTATTTCTTATACTCATTAATCCTCACTTAGCAATGATGCCCTTTCAATTTGTGATACACGCAGAGAATCGATCTCCTTCTCCAATCTTTCAATCGTTATCTTATTTTGTTTAAGCCTTCTTTTGAGCTGATATCTACCATAGATCTCACTGAGTCCTCCTATTAAAACCCCCAAAAAGATTGAACATAAAATAACAAAAAAAACAGGTACATTTGTAAATTCAAACCACTGATAGTTTTGTATAGAATAACGAAGGGTTACCTCATCCCTATTCTGTAACGAAAAGTGGATGACAAAGAAAAAAACAACCATCCAAAATAAAGTTTTCAGCCATTTCACGCTTTAATCCCCTCCTCTCTTTCTATTTTTACAATTCAGATACTCTTTAAAAACTGAGTAAATCTTTAGATAAGTAGTCTCCAAATATTCAGGTATAATTTTTGTATCTCCTATGATGGGCATGAAATTTGTGTCTCCCATCCATCGAGGAACAATATGAAAATGGACATGTTTATCAAAACCAGCACCACCCACTTTTCCAATATTCATACCAATATTGAAACCATGAGGACGGAGTTGATCCTTAAGAACCCTAATCGATGTCTTGATTAATGAGAATATCTCTTTAAATTCTTTATCTGTTAACTCTTCAAAATCAGGACAATGCCTTTTAGGGAAAACCATTAAATGGCCATTATTATAGGGGAACCTATTCATCATTACACAGGCATATTGTCCTCGATAAAGAATAAGATTTTCCTTATCCTTTTTTTCTTTTGGTTTCTTACAAAATATACAACCCTTCTGCTTATAATCTAAAATATAAGCCATCCTCCATGGGGCCCATAGATACTTCATGTATTATCCTTTCTTGAATTTAAATAATTTTTTTGAATGGATTCTATCTTAGAGAATGAGATTGGATGTGAGGAGACTATGCCCATCTTGATAAATTATGAGGTGGACTCCAGATTTAAATATAGATAACTCTTCCACACCTCTGGAGTTTCTTGGATTCCAAGGCTCATTGCTAATAAAGGTATCCAAATCGGTGGCTTTGGTTTCCTAATTAGGGACATCCCTGCCTCTTCAGGAGTTCTTCCCCCTTTTTTAAGATTGCAAGCCGGACAACAGCTCACCACATTTGTCCAATCGGTTTGTCCACCTCTTGAACGTGGAATAACATGATCATAGGTTAATTCTTTTGGTTCAAAAGTTGATCCACAATATTGACATCTTCCTCCATCACGAACATAAAGATTTTGACGTGAAAATTTAATAAATGGATTTACTCTTTTAATATATCGTCTAAGTCTTATGACTGCAGGAAGTTTAATAGAAAAATTAACTCCCTTTATAATACGTTCATATTCTTCGATCACCTCTACCTTTCCAAGAATCAACATAGTAATAGCTTTTTTCCAATGAATAACATTTAGAGGTTCAAACGTTGAATTTAGAAGAAGTGTCCATTCCATTTTATCAAAATAAATTATTCTTTTAATTCTTTATGATTTATACCGATTTTCAACCTTTTTGTCAAGATTCTTGATAAATTGTATTAACGACTAAATTTTCTCATAATAAATTATATAACCTAAAGTGAAATCCTCATCACTTGCCTTTAATTTACATAAAAATATTTCCGCACCCGAATTAATAAAAAAATTAACTATTAAGGTATATTAAAAAAACTCTTTAAATTTTCACTTAAGAATTTCTTCTTATCAGCCTCACTCAGTTCAAGCTTAACGATATCTTGAAGAATCTTCCTTGTATAAAAAGGCTTCATTAACTCATATGGATAGTCTGTTCCAAAACATATATGCTCAGATCCAAGCGCCTCAAACGCAGACCTAATCACAGGTAACCAACCCCCAAAACCAGCAGAATCAAAAATCATGTTTTTCATCCTCAATTCAAAATCCCTAACTAAACCAAGCTCCTCAGCCTCATAAATCGATATACCATGACCCTTATCCTCCTCTGGAATAGAAAACCCCTTAGGCTGATGCCATGCCAATAACCTCCCCTTCAATGTAGGAAGCCCACCACCAAAATGGGCCATAACTACTCTTAAACCAGAAAAACGAGGAAGTACCCCATAAAGAATTTCAACAAACGACTTCGCAATATCATACTCCCTCGAAACAGTCGTATAAAGATCATACCTCTCACCACCCCATAAATTAACCCGAATCGTCGGATGTATAAAAACTGGCATACCATATTTAATAGCCACCTCATAAATAGAATTCATTATATCAGAATCAATCGTAGTATCCCCATACGAGGAGACAAGAGCAATACCCCATAAACCAAGCTCCTCAACACACCTTCTAACCTCATCCTCGTTTTTCCCTCGATCAAATGGATAAATATGTATCATTCCTCTAAACCTATCTGGATACCTACGAACCACCTTTGAATAACCATCATTACATGCCCTGCAGAAATCATATCCATTTGGTGTAAATGCCCCAGTGCTTAAAATAGACATATCAATCCCTGATGAATCCATAAATTCAAGGTGGGCGTCCACATCAACCATGATCTCATAAGACCTTCGATACCTTTTTAGACCAATTGTAAAATCATATTCCGATGTCTTACCAACCAATTTCAATGCCTCCGAGGGTATAAAATGATGCTGCATATCAATCACAAAATATCCATCAATCATCGCTCCAAACCTCCTTTTTAATCCTTAATTTTTTGAGATTAGATTTTCTTCTTTGAGAAATAGGAGTATATTTGGAATGCTATAAGGCATATAACTATCAATATGCACACTAATGAAATAGGACGTTTAAAGAAGATGATAAAACTTCCTCCAGATATATTTAGAGATTGACGGAGCGCTGTTTCAAGAAGAGGGCTTAAAACATAAGCCAAGGCCAGGGGTGCTGGTTCAAATCCAAACTTTTGCATCAAATAACCAACAATCCCAAAAAGAATCATGAGATAAATATCAAAAACAGAATTATTAATACTGTAAACACCAATAAGACAGAAAAGCAAAATGAGAGGAAAAAGGATAGTATAAGGAACCTTAAGAACCTTAACCCACATCCCGATAAGTGGTAAATTGAGTGCAAGAAGCATGGCATTGCCAACATACATACTCATCACAACTCCCCAAAAAAGGTCAGGATGCTTCTGTATTAGGAGAGGACCAGGTTGAATACCATGGATCAGTAGTCCACCAAAAAGGACAGCCATTACTACATTTGGAGGAATTCCAAGTGAAAGAAGTGGAATGAAGGATGCCTGAGCAGCAGCATTATTTGCAGACTCAGGTGCAGCAACCCCCTCTATAACCCCTGTCCCAAATTTCTCAGGATATTTTGAAAACCTCTTTTCAACTCCATAAGAAACAAATGACGCAAGAACTGCACCTCCTCCAGGAAGAATTCCTAAAAAAAACCCTATAACAGTTCCCCGAAGAATCGCCCATTTTGATACTGCCCAATCCCGTAAAGTTGGAAACAACCCTCTAATCCTTGTCTCATATATCTCCCTCTTTAAAGGCTGCTCCATATTTATCAATATCTCTGAAATCCCAAAAAGACCCATCACAAGAGGTACAATACCAACACCATCCATCAACTCATTTCTTCCAAAAGTAAATCTCGGTATTGCAGTAAAAAGATCCAAACCTATAAAACCTAAAAGAAGCCCCAAAAGTGCCATCATTAAAGCCTTATACATCGATGTCTGTGTAAGGAAGGTAAGAATTACCAACCCAACACACATCAAGGAAAAATACTCCGGAGGTCCAAACCTTAATGCAGCCTTTGCCAAAGGTGCTGAAACAAACATTAAACCTATAATTGCAATTGTTCCAGCAATAAAGGATCCAATCGCTGCTATCCCAAGCGCAGGCCCAGCCCTCCCCTTCCTTGCCATCTGATAACCATCAAGACAGGTAATCACTGAAGAAGCCTCTCCAGGAATATTAACTAAAATAGATGTAGTAGAACCACCATATTGAGCTCCATAATAGATTCCTGCAAGCATAATAATAGCCCCAATAGGAGATATTCTAAATGTGGCTGGAAGAAGAAGTGACATAGCACCAACAGGACCAATTCCCGGAAGCACTCCAATCAAAGTCCCTATAAAAACACCTACAAAACAATAAAGTAGGTTTACTGGCTGAAGTGCAACTTGAATTCCATAATATATATAATTCAATACATCCATCTAAATCCCTATATACCAAATGGACCTTTCGGAAAAGGAATATCTAACCAAAATATAAAAATAAGGTAGCTCAAAATCACTATTAATACAGAGATTGTAATTGCAAAGTGCCATTTTTGACCGCTAACCACTCCTAAGAGGAATACCAATATAAAAAACGTACAAATCACAAATCCAAATCTCTCAAACGAAATACCATATGCAAAAAGGCTAATCAATACAAGAATCACCCTACCCAAAGAAACATCCTTGAATATTCCCCTCACTAATGGAGCCTTCATTCTCTCCATGATACATCGAATAACAAGACCCAACGACATCAAAAATAGGATAGACGAAACTCCAAAAGGGGTAAGACCAGGACCCGGATTAGATATCTCACCAAGCCCAAGCCTGTAAGAGAGGATACAAGTCAAAATGGCAACTATTCCTAAAAATATACCCGAGTAAATGTCGTATATCTTCAATTAATCTCCTTTAATTTTATTTCTTCCGCTCCATCTTATATATACCAGCCTCTTTAATTAATTTCTCATAATCGTCATAACATTTTTTAAGAAAATCTTTTAAAGCATCCCCGGTCAATGGTTCCCTTAAAATAAGTTCATTCTTTTCGGCAACATCCCTAAATGTCTTTGTTTTGATACCTTCTATAAAAGCCTTTTCTAAAATCTTTCTTATAGGATCAGATATTCCATGAGGAGCAGTAATAATAAGTGATGTTGGTGCTTCAAAATACCCAACCTTTTCGAATGTTGGCGCATCTGGTGCATAATCTAAACCTTCTTTTTCAAAAACAAGTAACACTCTTACTGTTTTGGCCTCGACATGGGGTCGCCATGACAATGAACTTCCTCCTGCAAGCATAACATGTCCACCAAGAAGGGCACTTACGTTTGGAGCATCACCAGCAAATGGAACAGTTTTAAAAGTAAATTTTTCTATTAATGCAATTTTAGGCATAACAATATAAGGAGTGGTTCCTGCACCAGGATTTCCAAAAGTTAGCTGTCCTGGATTTTTTCTTGCCCATTCCACCACATCACTCCATTTTTTAAATGGACTATCTGATTTAACAACAAATGCATTTTTATAAAGACCGACCCTAATGATGAAACTCAAATCCCGAAATGGATCATAATCCAGATCTCTTAAATGTGGTGCCCTTGTAATTGGAGTATCAGGAAAGGAAGCAAGTGTATATCCATCTGGCTTCTCCTTCGCAAGTAATGATGCCGCCACTGCTCCTCCTGCTCCAGGTTTATTAATTACAACTATTCTTTGCCCTAAATTCTTCTCTGTTGCCTCTGCCAATGTTCTTGTCAAGACATCTGTTGACCCACCTGGAGGAAAACCAACCCAAATAGTCACTGGCTTTGTTGGATAACTTCCTTGTGAAATAGCCAATGAAGGGTAAATAAAGGAAAATCCCAAGAATAAAAGAAAAATTAATGACATTATTTTTAATTGACTCATTATTCTTCTCCTTTCTAAAATTTATTTTTAGAATTTTTTAATATTGTTTTTATGAACGATTCTCTCGTAGAGGTGGAATTGCTGGTTTATCAACCATTTGATGAATTTTCTCCTCGCTTAACTTAAAACGGGGATCGTAGAGTTCTCTTTTTTTAATATAATCTTTTTCAGTGTTTCTCCATACAAAATTACAATAAAGACATCGATAAAGCTCCCATGATCTATCTTTTGGAGCCTCAAAAATCTTGACAACATCCTCCTTATCACACCGTGGACAAAACACTTTATCCTCCTTTGCCCTTTAATTCTTTTAATTCCTCAATCCACCTGGAGGCCTCTTCAGGAGGTTCTACAATAGATAATCCTTCAAGTGGGATATCAGGTGATACAGGTGTAGTTGCATCAATAATCATTCTTGTCACCAAACCACGTGGATAGCCTGTAGGATCAAGGGTTGAAGCAGGTGCATTCGGTATTAAAACAAGATCCCTCTCAGGTCTAAATCTCGTTACAATCGCCCACATGACCTCATTTAAATTGAAAGGATCTATATCTTCATCCACTACTACAATAAACTTTGGATATACTAATCCATGTGGAGTTGCTAAAAGCTTTGCGCCAATGATCTTACCAAAACCCCCAAGCCTTGACTTTGTTGATATAATTGTCCCATATCCATGACAATACATTGCATTAACAGAAACAACCTCTGGTGCCATTGCTCTAAGTTGTTTAAAGACTGTTACACTTGTCACAAGCCCAAGAATGTAATCTTGTTCATTCCATGGTTTACCAATATAAAGATTCTCAAAGATTATTGGATCTCTCCTTCGTGTAATTGCTTTTACTCTGATCTCTGCCTGCTTCATTGTAGGTGAATAAAAACCTGTATATTCTCCAAATGGTCCTTCAATAGATCTCCACCTTGGAATAATCTCTCCTTCAATAACTATTTCTGAGCGTGCAGGTACCATTAAATCAACTGTCTCTGCCCTAATCACCTCTACAGGCTCTCCCCGTAAAGCCCCTGCCATCTCATATTCATCCTCCTCATACATCAAAGGCATTCCACCAACCAATGTAATCAAAGGATCATTTCCAACAACAATTGCAACTGGAAGAGGTTGATTTAGCTCTTCTGCCTTTCTTAGATGAATAGCGATATCATGCTGGGCAGAGGCCTGAATACCCAATAAATCCCTGTCTTTAACCTGAATCCTATAGATTCCGAGATTCTGAATATTTGGATTTTCAGGATCTCTGCTTACAACAATAGCCTTGGAAAGATATGGGCCCCCATCATACTCATTGATCCTGAAAAGAGGAAGCTCATTAAAGAGGTTTACCCCTCCCCTAATAATAACCTCTTTCAAAGGAGAATCATTAACCTCAATCGGTTTTATGGGAAAACGATCCCATCTACGAGCCATTTCATGAAAAATCTCCTTCACAGTAGATCCCATTGGGAGATCAAACATTATAGAAAAATTATTCCATGAACCATGCACATTTAATACAACATCCTTCTTTTCATATCCCTTTATCTTTTCAAAATAGATAGCAGGTCCATTTGGCAATTTTCCCGCAGCATAAGCTGCTGCCCCAAGATCAGGCTCTAAATTGACCTCTCTTTCAATCCTCAGCAGTTGCCCTTCTTTCTCTAATCTCCTTAGGAATTCTCTTAAATCTTTATATGGCATCTTTCTTCCTCTTTTCTATTTCAATATCATCTATGATGGGGATATGATATCATCAAAATAGGAATAAATCCAGCTCCAGGCATTAAGGCAATCAATTTTATAACAGTTAATATCCCCCATGAATCTGCAACCATTCCTAACAACCCTGCCCCTATTCCTCCCATTCCAATAACAAATCCCATTGTCAGGCCCGAAGCCATACCAAGCCTCTGTCTTAGTATCATCTGTCCCATGACAATAGTTACTGAAAAACTTGAAATAAGGGTAAAGCCAATAAAAAAGATAGTGATAAAAACCCATATACCTTCAACCTTCAATAGAAGGAATAATAATGGAATCGAGACAAGCATTGAAATACCAAACAGTAATTTATGACCAATCCTATCAGCTACAACTCCTCCAATCATCGTCCCCGCAACTCCACCCATAAGAAAAACAAAAACAAGCCTTCCTGCTGTAATACCATCCCCACCCAATATATTAATATAATAAAATGGAACAAAAGTTATTAATCCCATATGTGCCCATGAACGCATGCTTACAGCAGTAATTAAAAGAACCATATCCTTCCATCCATTATTCACCGATAAAACTTCAGTTTTCGTTTCAAGACCCTTTTTTTCAGACACCTTAAATGGAAATGTGAGATCTTTAAAAAATATTAGTAACAAACACAGTATTGGAATTCCAATAATTAAAAAGAGAAGGGTCCCTTTAAGCTCTGCCAACTTCATAGCATAGCTCACCAAAAGGGGGCCAAGGGCTAAACCAAAGTTTCCTCCCACCTGGAAAAATGCCATACCTGTGGCCTTCATTGATCCTGTGAAGTGATGCATAACCTTTGTCCCCTCAGGATGATAGGCTGCAACACCAATACCTGACATCATTACAAAGATAATAAGAATAAAAAAAGATGATGAAACACCTATCAAAGATAAACCTCCATAGGTAAGAAAAACCGACAAAGGAAGAAGCCATCTCACATTAACCTTATCTGAGATATAACCAAAAAGAGGTTGAATTATTGACGAAGTTAGATTTGATACCATTATTACAGAACCTACAGAAGTATAGCTAAGCTGAAGAGCATCTTTAACAAAAGGCATCATAGAAGGGATTGCACTTCCAGTAATATCAATAAATAGGTGTGTAAGGCTGAGGATTAAAATAATCTTTAGATTCATCCTACCAATTAAGATGGTTTGAAGAGGTTAATAAATGTCTTAAGAACAGATCTTGCAGCCCTCATTTCTTCTTATCTCATGGATATAAAACTTCATATCATTCCCATTAAATCTCAGAAGCCTTCCTGCTAAAGAAGAACCACCTCCAATGATTATCTTTATACATTCTAATGCCTGTATACTCCCAATCAATGCAGGACTTACACCCAAAACTCCCATTCTTCCTTCTTCTTCAGGAATATTAGGAAAGATGCAGGCCAGACAAGGAGTCTCTTTCGGGATGATTGTTGTTACCATCCCTCTTAATCGGGAAACTCCTCCATAGATGAAGGGAATTCTGCGGCGGACACAAGCAGAGTTGACAATAAGCCTCGTAGCTAAATTGTCCAATCCATCAACAACAACATCCGCACCCTCAATTATTTCAAAAACATTCTTTTCATCTATCCTCTTAAATAATGGGACTATCTCTATCTTGGAATTTATTCTTGATAATCTTTTCTGCGCAACTATAACCTTTCTCTTTCCAATATCTTCCTCTCCATAAAGTACCTGGCGATTAAGATCAGATCGCTTGACAACGTCAAAATCAACAATCCTTATTCTACCAACTCCAGCAGCACTAAGATAAGTAGCTGAGGAACATCCTAAACCACCAACACCTACAATGACTGCATTTGACCCTTTTAATCTTTTCTGGCCCTCCTCTCCTATCTCTGGAATCCTTAACTGCCTATCATAACGAATTCTTTCCTCCCGATCCAATCTCTTCTCGTCATCCATTTATCCATCCCATCTCCAATTCATCTTAATCACAATCTCATTTCCCCTCCTCAATTTTGTATCAAGACCTTTCTTAAGAACAACATACCTCTTCCCATTTAGAAGAATCTCATAATCAAAATCTATATCATTTGTCTTGGGATTTATAGGCTCAAAATCTACATTTGCTTGCTTATAAATCTTGGATAACTCCAAAAGTAAATCTCTCAAAGTATCTCCCTTTATATCCAAACTCACAACACCTTTTTCTCTTGCCTCAGGCCAAGGTGCAAACATCCATGGCATTACAATATAGGGTAATCCTTCACGAGTTATCTCTCTTTTTGGATCAACCTTTATCCGCAATTCTACTAAACCTGGAACAATAAATACTCTCATTTTTTGCTACTTCTTCTCTCTCTCCATCTTCTCTTTAAGTGCCCAATAAACCTTCTCAGGTTTTGCAGGAAGCTCCTTTATCCATACACCTGTAGCATCATGAATAGCATTTATCACTGCAGGAGGTGCTGTACATGTAGAGCCCTCACTTGCCTCTTTTGCTCCAAATGGACCAAATGGATCTTTTGTAATAACATGAATAACTCTCGTCATTGGCGCCTCATATGCACGAGGAAGCTTATAGTCAACCAAATTTGGATTAAGTGTCAACCCCTTATCCATCTTAAATTCACAATAGAGCGCAGCACCAACTCCTGGATGATATGCCCCACCTACAACCTGTGTATCTACAGCAGGAGGATTAAGAGGAAAACCACAATCATGTGCAATCACACTATTATCCGTACATCTAACTACTCCTGTCTCTATGTCAACCTCCACCTCCTGAGCATGGGCAGTAAAACTATAGTTTGTCCCAATATTACCAATCCCTGTTGTAAAATCAGCCAATCCATACGTTGTTATTCCTCTACTCGATTGCCCCCTTCCTATTATTACCATCCCAGGTGTTGTATAACAGGCCATCCTTACAAGCCTCTGCCAAGGAATACTCATTTCAGGATTTGACTTAACAAATGCCTTCTTATTCTTAATATCCATATCTTCAGGTTTCACTCCAAACTCCCGAGCAGCAACCTCAAGAAGCTGCCTCTTTGCATCCAATGCCGCATTAATAGCAGCCTCACCAGCAAGCACTGTTACCCTACTCCCATATGTCCCAGGATCCACAGGTGTATGAACCGTATCAACCCTCTTTATATCTATATCCTCCAAACCTATCCCCAATACCTCTGCAACAAGGGCACAAGTCACTGTATCCGAACCCTGCCCAACATCAGTTGCTCCTGTAATATAATTCACACTACCATCCTCACATATCCTCACAAGGGCTGCACAGGCATTATGTCCACTAAGCTTCGTCCCACTTAAATATGTCCCACAACCAAATCCTATCCCATATGCCTTATTACCTTTTACCCTCTGCCTCGCCTTATTCTCCTTCCAATTTATTGCCTCGGCTGCCTTCTCAATACACTCCTCAATCCCACATGTAGCCAAAGTAAGCTTGTTTATCGTCTCATAAATCTCTCCTGGCTTTGGATTCTTAATCGCATTCCTAAGCCTTATCTCAACAGGATCTATCCCAAGCTCCTCAGCAATCATATCTAACTGAACATCTCCTGCAAAACGTGTATGATAAATCCCATGACCCCTCATTGCTGCTGAGCTCGGATTATTTGTAAAATAACAATAAACATCCGTCTTAAAATTAGGAAGATGATAAGGCAAGGTCATACATATCCCTGTAAGGAAGTTACTCAATGGACTCATCCTCGTATACGCCCCTCCATCAGAGATCACCTTTGTCTGAATAGCCTTAATAATCCCATCCTTTGTCACACCTGTCTTTATTGTAATCCACATGGGATGCCGCCTAAGACAGGTCGTAAGTTCATCAAACATCGTATATACAATCTTTACAGGCTTACCAGCCTTTCGGGCAAGCATCGGTGCTGCAAAATCACAAGCAACCATGTCATTCTTCGTCCCACCAAAATCTGCTCCAATAAATGGCTGTATAATCCTTACATTACTAAGCGGAAGATTAAAACAATTCGCAAGAATCCGATAAGGAAAGTATGGACTCCCTTTTGCAGGTATAACTGTCAAATGACTCGAATCAGTCCAATAAGCTACCACAGCAGGCGGCTCAAGATAACCCTTTGCCATCCTCGGAGTCTGAAAAGTATCCTCCCTCACAAGATACGACTCAGAAAAAGCCTTCTCAACATCCCCAAAATTCCAGTGATACTCCACACAAATATTACCAGGCCTATCCTCATGAACAAGAGGTGCACCCTCCTTCATCGCCTCAAACGGATCAAACACACCAGCAAGAGGCTCATATTCTACCTCTATAAGCTCACATGCCTCCTCTGCTATATCCTCATCAATCGCAGCAACCGCAGCAACCCCCTCATAAAGATAACGAACCTTACTAACTGCAAGAGGCTCCTCATCCCGAGTCTCCCTGCTCCAACCCCATTTAAAACCTCCAAAATCCTTCCCCGTTATCACCGCCTTTACTCCAGGAAGCCTCTCAGCTTTGCTCGTATCTATATTTAGTATCCTCGCATGTGGATATGGACTCCTCTTTATCGCACCCCACAACATATCTGCAACCTCAATATCAGCAGCATACTTCGCCTCACCCGTAACCTTTGCCCTCGCATCTACCCTCGGAATAGGCTTGCCAATGATTGAATACTCCTCCTCTCTCAATAACACAGTTGGTTTACTTACCTCTTTCTTCTTCCTTGCTGTCATCTCCCCTCACCTCCCCGCATCTTTTCTGCAGCTATCTCAACAGCCTCTATCTGCTTCACATATCCCGAATCCGCACATAAAACACCCTGCATGGCTAACCTTACCTCCTCCCTCGTGGGATTCGGATTCTCATCAAGCAATGCCTTTGCCACCATCACCCTTCCAGGTATACAAAAACCACATTCAATCGCCCCATGATTAACAAATGCCTCCTGAATAGGATGAAGCTTGCCTCCCTCTGATAACCCCTCAATCGTTGTTACCTCACGACCATTTACCTGAAGAGCCAATATAGAACAAGAACGAACAGCCATCCCATCCACAATAACTGAACAAACCCCACACGTGCTCTCAAGACACCCCCTCTTTGTCCCCGTAAGCTTTAGATCCTTCCTCAAAACATCAACAAGCAATGCCTTAGGCTTTACTTTTAACTCATAAGGCTTCCCATTCACTACCAATTTTAAATCCTTTAACTCACCTTTCATCTTTTATACCTCCCCTTTATCCCTGCCTCGCCCTTTCAAGGGCAACTTTGCCAACACGCCTCACAAATACCTTTATCATCTCTCGCCGATAAACAGATGACCCATGAACATCTGAAGGCGGATCTGCTTTCTCAGAAGCAACCTCAGCCGCCTCTCTCAAAACAGAATCATCTATCCTTCGACCAACCAATACCCCCTCAGCCTCCAAAGCCCTAAATGGAACTGTTGAAGCACCACTCAAACCAATACGAGCCTCCTCACAAACCCCATCCGATGAATTAAGCCTCAGTAAAACCGACGCCCCAACAATCCCAATATCCCCCTGCATAACCATCAACTTCTCATAGGCTATCCCTGTATAAGGCTTCAAAGGTGGAACCTGAATCTCCAAAAGCATCTCATCAGGCTCAAGATCAACTTCCAAAAGATCCTTCGTAAATGCCTCAATATCAATAACCCTCTCCCCACCAAGCCTTGCCACCTTTAACTTGGCATTCAACGAAATTAGCACAGGCGCAAGATCTCCCGAATGATGACCATAACAGAGATTTCCTCCCACTGTCCCCCAATTCCGAGTCTGAATAGTTGCAAGATTCCTCTCCATCTCACTCAATACCCTATAATGCTCCTTTATCAACTCAGACCTCTCAATAGACCTGTGAGTCGTTAAAGCCCCTATCCTCAAACCATCTACATCATCATATCTAATATAATCAAGATCCGATATCCCCTTTATGTCTATCACATACTCAGGTGATAACAAACCCTGCCGCATTAAAACAAGCAATGATTGACCACCCGCTATGATCTTAGCCTCCTCCCGATACTTTGAAAGTAAACCAAGGGCCTCCTCAACTGTCCTTGCTGAAAAATAATCAAAATCCTTCATAAAAACCTCCTTATCTTTTGCCTCCTATCTCTCAACTTAATTGACTCAACCTCTCCTGAAGCGCCTTCGTAAAATCATCCTCCACCTTCTTAGCCTTCACCTTCATAATCCAATCCCCAAACATCGCTAACTTCCCAACAATCTCCACATTGCTTCGATATGAAACCTCTACCTCATCATCTGAAACCTCCCTCAAATCCACTACACTCCTCTGCACAAAATGCCCTGCCCTCCCCAAATCCTCACCCTCCCCCTCTATCTCTATATGCGTCGGCGGCTCCATCTTTGTTATAATATTCTTAAACTTAAACCTCGCAGAAATCGGACCCACCTTCTGCTTAACCACACACTCATAAGTCTTATCATCAATCCTCTCTACACTCTCCGCACCAGGAATACATGAAAGAAGTGTCCCCGGCTCCAAAAGCATCTCCCACACCTTCTGAATCGGTGCCCTTAACCTAAATCTACCCTCCATCAACATCTCCCAATCACCCTCCTTCGTTTCAAAAAATCACGTTGTTTATTTAACAAATTTTTTCAATAATGTCTATATTAAATTTTAAAGAAATTATAAATACTTGAAGGGCAAACAAAGAGGTGATATTCTTTTTATAAACCATAGGAGATAAAAAATTGTCCAATCAAAAAAAAGGAATCCTATATATTATTGCTACTCCTATTGGGAACCTTGAAGATATTACATTAAGGGCACTTAGGATATTGAAAGAGGTTGATCTTGTTGCTGCAGAGGATACAAGACATACTGGAATCCTTCTTAAACATTTTGAAATATCAAAACCCTTAATAAGTTATTTTGAAGGAAATGAGTTAAAGAAGAGAGAATTAATTCTATCAAGATTACAAAAAGGAGAAAATATTGCCCTTGTTTCAGATGCCGGCACACCAGGAATATCTGATCCCGGATTTAGGCTTATTAAGCTTGCAATAGAAAATGAAATTCCAGTCATCCCAATTCCTGGACCTTCTGCTATCATTACAGCTTTAAGTGTTTCAGGTCTTCCTACAGATTCATTTATATTCAAAGGTTTTCTATCTCATAAATCTAAAAAAAGAAGAGACCAAATCCAGCAGTTAAAAGAATTAAGGGAAACACTCGTTCTTTATGAGTCTCCACACCGAATCAATCAAACTCTGCAAGATATATTCGAAATTTTGGGTGATAGAGAAATGGTCTTAGCAAGGGAGCTGACAAAAATCTATGAAGAGATTTTACGAGGGACAGTCAGTGAGATAATAAACCAAATTAAGGATAAAAAATTAAAAGGAGAAATCACACTTATTATTTCTGGAAAGAAAAGGAGAGCAAAGGGAAATGACAATTTTGAAGCAAACGATTAACCTTCCAATCAATGATTTCGATGGTTTTACATCCTTTCTAAACTGTGGGACCACTTTTATATTCAATAATAAAGTTGAATTTTGGAAAACGTCCAGGAAGATGCATTAATTTAAATACCATTACCCCAATGGACAACCGATCAAGCCACGAAGACATGGGCCATCCAAAATGGACGACAACCTTTTGCTCAGGCATCTCATATTCTATCAATTTCAATAAAGAAACAATATGTTGATATAGACCTTGTTTCCCTATTGGGAAATGGAATTCATTTGGGGCATTTTTGGGAGGATTACCTTCCCTTGGGGAATAAAAAGTTACATAAACCTCATTCCCCTTTGGATTGCCATCAAAAACGAGATCTTCCTTTGGTCTTCGGAAGAATATGTGTATTTCGGAAGATGAAGATTGTGCCATATAAAGTATCATTGCCATTTCACTGTCTGATTTCTCCACCTCCCTAATTTCTGGGGCACGTTTCTGAGCTACAAGTAAACCTGCTAAAAGAACCAAACCTGTTACCGAAGCCCACATCATCGTGCCATGTGGTTTCATAGAGGCAAGAAAGAAGAAACAACTCACAAATACAATCCATATCAATAATGTTATAAAACGACTTGTATAAAACTGCCTAATTTCTTTCGTCCCCATGAAATAACGATATATTAAAAGGGAAAGCATATTTATACAGAAACTTGCGATTAATCCCAATGCATACATATCTGCAAGGATCATCTGGCTTCCTTGAGTAATTATTATGATTAGAGAAAAAAATATTGCATTAAAAATATGTATGCGATAAAGGGATTGTCTTCGGTTAGTAACAATAAACCACTTAAAACCATATCTCTCTGCCACCCGTTCCATAAGTTCACTCGAGGCGACAAAGGCAGTATTAATTGCCATAATCAATGTTAAACTGGCAAGTATTGCAACAACTACACCAAAGGGCATTCCGTTAATTAAGGTAGCGTAATAAGTAATTAAATCACCTTCATGATGAGCAAAATCAATTGGAGCTGAGAGTGCAAGTGTAGCCACCATAGGAGTAATGATTCCAACGGTAAGTGCAAGAAAGAGATAAGCCTTGCCAATCTCTTTCCAGCTTCGCACCAATCCAGCAGTCTGAAGAACTGATTCCACACCGGAATATGCCAATATACAACTCGCTATAGATGCAATGAAAACTCCGTAACTATGAAAAAAGGAGCCTGTATTCAGACGATTGACCGCATGGTTATAGCCTATTTTAAGTCTTACGAGTGATTCTGAGTCAAAGGACAATATCCCTGAAGTAATCAGGTTTAAAAATATGAAGGTTGCAAATATAAAAACGGAGAATGTAAAACGGGCGTTTTCACGAATACCGAGTATATTTAGTCCCGCAATAGACCAGATAATTATGAAGACAATAATCATTTTATATGAATGAGGCATTGAGAAAAAGGAGGTTGCATTTTCAACCGCACTAACCGCAGAAATACAGGCAGTCAAAACATAATCCACCATAATAGATGCGACTGCGATGAAAGATACAATAGGCCCAAGAACAAGATAAGAAAAAGAATATACACCACCACCAAAAATATTATGATGTTCAAGAATCTCCGCTATCTCTACCAACCTTGTTGTCATATAATGGATGAAAAGGGCTGTAAATGTAATGAAAACAATAGCACTTGGACCAATAAAGCGGAATGCCTCAGCAGGAGCATAAAAAACCGATGTCAATTCATCCATCAAGGTAATAATTGCAATTGCAAGCCATGTTAACCAGACTTTTCCACCTTGGAAATAAGTTAAAAGGGACTTTTTCTTCAAAAGAAATATAAACAAACCTATTAAAGAAAGGTTAACTAAAAATAAAATGATTATTTTCATATTAGATAAAAATTTTTTTGATTAAAAAAGATTATTATTTTATCTTGTTTATATCTTCTTCCTTACCTAACACAATGAGAATATCACTATCTTTTATTTTAAAATCAGAACGAGGTATCATTCTTATTCTTTCAGGAAGAAGTTCTTTCACGGCAATCACTTCAACATGGTATTTGCTTCTAAGATGGAGTTCCCCTATGGTCTTTCCAATGAAACTTGGAGGAGGAGCAATTTCGCATATTGTATAATCCTCTGAAAGTGGAATATAATCAAGAATATTAGGGGAAATAATACTTTTTGAAATCTTGTTCGCCATCTCCTTTTCAGGAATAATCACTTCTGTTGCACCTATCTTTTCTAAAACCCTTTTATGTTCCTCATTTGGGACTTTGACAATAATTCGATTTACTTTTAATTCCTTAAGATGAAGTGTTGTGAGGCTTGCCGATGCAAGGTCTTCCCCAAAAGAGATAATGACAATATCATCTTCACCTATTCCTATAGATTCTAAGAACTCTTTATCACTGCTATCTCCAAGAATAGCTTTAGTGGAAAAATCTCTTATTTTTTGAACCATCTCTTTATTCTTATCTATTGCAATTACCTCAACTCCATTTTCAAATAAGTCTTTGGCAATATTAAAACCAAAAATTCCCAATCCTATTACAATCACTCTTTTCATTTAATATTTTCCGCTATTAAATAATATAAATTATCTTTTTATTTATAACCTATCACTTATCACTTTTCCCTTATCACTTTTCATCTATCACCTTTTCTCATCCCACCATTATCCCTTCTTCAGCATATTTTATTTCCTTTTTAGTTTTAATTCTGGAAAGGCTATAAGCCAGTGTAAGGGGTCCCACTCTTCCAGTAAACATCATTATAATTATAGCCATTTTCTGAAAATCACTCAATTTTGGAGTTACTCCCATAGATAACCCAACTGTTCCGAATGCAGAAACAACCTCAAAAAGATATTCTATAAATAAATATCGGCTTCCATCAACTGGAAGATGTTTACCTCCGGAGATAAGAAGAGCAGAGGTTATTATTGCAATTGTAAACGAAGAAGCAAAGATAATAGATATCATTCGATTTACACTCTCCTTTGGGATAGTTCTATTAAATACATTTACATCTTCATTTCCTTTAAATCTATTCCATATCAGCAATAAAAGAAGGGTAAAACTTGTTGTTTTAATTCCTCCTCCTGTTGAACCAGGGGAAGCACCAATAAACATAAGGATCAATAGAAGGAGAATTGTTTGATTTGTTAGAATCCCAATCTCTATAGTATTAAAACCACATGTCCTTGAAGTAATGGATTGAAAAAACGAAATCAATATTTTTTCTTGCATTGAAATTTTATTAATTGAGTGATTTTGCTCGAAGAAATAAAATAGGATAGCTCCTAATAAAATAAGGAGAATTGTAGTAGTAAGGACGATCCTTGAATGAAGAGACAATCTCCTTTTAATACCTCTAATGATGGTAAAAATTTCATACTGCACAATAAATCCAATCCCTCCAATGACTATCAAACCCATTATTGTTAAATTTACTAAAAAATCTTTTCGGTATTCTATTAAGTTATTTGAAAATAAAGAAAACCCACAATTATTGAATGCAGAGACTGCATGGTATATTGCTTGATAAAATGCAACTCCGTCAGAAAAATCATGTGAAAACCTCATAAAAAGCAAGATTGCCCCAATGGCTTCAAAAAAGAAACTAAACAAGACAATCCACTTTAGGATTATGATAAAATCTTTTGAGGGTGAATAAAGAAATGATGATTGGACAATCTCTTTCTCTTTAAAAGGAATCCCCCTTCCCATCATCACAAAAAAGATGGTTGAAAATGTAATAATTCCAAGACCACCCATTTGAAAGAGTATAAGTGTGATGATTTGACCAAATAAAGTTAGATCCTCACCGATATTAATTACTGTGAGACCAGTAACACAGACCGCAGATGTAGATGTAAAAAGTGCGTCAATAAATCGAAGTGAATTAGATGAAGAAATAGTGGCGGAGAGCAGAAGCGCTCCAATGATGATAGTTATTGCAAAACTAAGAACAAAAATCCTTGGAGATGTTAGGTGTTTTGAAATTGAGGTTTTGATCTTTATAGTTATTTTCATTTTTATAGGGGAAAAACTCTCCTTTTTACTGGAATAAAATCTATCTAAAAATTCTTAATCTGTCAATTCATGAGCCTTTTAGATAAAAATTTTTATTGACTTTTTTAATTATAAAGAGGGTTTCAAAAATTTTTTAACATATATTAAGGAGGGCTCCGATGAACAGGAGATCGCAAATATTGTTGATGATTGGGGTTTTTATTTTTATACTATTAGAAAATAAAGATGTTTCGATTTCTCAATCAAAAGATCCAATCCAAGAAAATGTTGGAACACAGACATGTATTGGTTGTCATCAAGGTTGGTTTGATAATAATCCTCCAATAGAAGACACTGTTGCTAAAAATGTTAGCAAAGATTATTTACCAATAAATCTTTTTTCCCTGAAAAAAAGGGGTCCTTTTTATACAATACCTGAAGGATATGTTAGCTCAAGTCATTCTATTCCATCATATGACGTAACTATGAAGGATTTTGTCAATTGTGAAGGTTGTCATGGAAGTGGAAATGAACATTATGGCAAGGGGCAAATTCCAAATCCTATCCCTGATACAAAAACCTGTGGGCAATGTCATAATCCTCCTTCTTTTGACTTCCCAAAATTTTTATTAACTCGTCATTCAAATCAAAACAATAGACCTGATAAATTTTTTGATCAAGGGAAAAATGGTAAAGAGCAGGCTATCATTCAAAAAGATAAAATTTCTTTATTCAAGGCCAATCGATCAAATATTGTAACAAAAAATGAACGGATCGAGGAATGTAGTATCTGTCACAATTATGCATTAGGATATCCACAATTTACTAAAAAGATTTCAAAGGGGGAAATACCTCAACCTGAGGTTAGTTGTGGGGCGTGTCATGATGCACATATTCCTAAACCAGGTGGTAATCATCTAATCAATGTAAATACTACAATTAAGGTTGACCGATTATCGGGTTTAGTAATTTCGGAGTTCACTCCTGCTGAGGGAAGAAAGGTGGCTTATAGAAATTTAAAACCATATAAAATTGACGAAAAGGGTGCTCAAAATCCCTTAGATGGAATTTGGACAAGAGGTTCTTCAATCGCAAGACCTTATAAAATAATATTGTCTGGTGAAGGTATATTAAGCAATCATTTGGGTATTTCTGATCGGCTTTCATTTTTTAAAGGAGGCTTTTTAAATAAAGTAAAGCCTCATCAAACTATTTTTATCTCAGGTCAGGCCTCAACAACAGTTAAACTTCCTTCAGATGCAATTAATGCAGGATCTGAGGTTACTGTTCAAGCAACATTCGATAAAGTTGGTTTTGAGATAGAGAATGTGATCGATGATAACCTAATCGTTTTCCATATTTCTTTACACCTGCAGGATTACCATATAGGGCATTTACTTCAAATACTCATGCTGCCGCTTTTAATTTGGCATTTATTTATAGGGCAAAGAAAGCAATTTACGTCCACAATCCTCAGTATATAGTTCAAATCCTTCAGGATTCTTTGAAGGCTATTGGAATCACCCCAAAGGGGGTTCGGCCAAAAGGAGAAAGACCTGCAACCGATTATAGAAAAATAACAATAAATCAATAATCGATAAATGCTTTTCAGAGAAGATTTTTTTCTGAAAAATGGCAAAAATTATTATGCTAAAAAATGCGTAAAAAATGAAATTTTTGTTTGAAAACCCTAAAAATCGAACATTTGAGAAAGGATTAAAAGATTTTTGTTCACCTCTGATTAATATTCCATATAAAAACAAAGAAGCCTGTGCGAATCGTATCTTAGAGCCTCTAAGTTTATGAGTTAATACAAAATTACATTGCATATTGTCAAAAAAATTTTTAAAGAGAAATAATTAAGAATACTTCCAATATTTTATTAATGTAAAATAAATACTCACTTAAACTCGAACTAAAACCTCCTTTTTTATTTTTTACCTTAACAATAAATATGAAGTGGATATAGAGATCTGATTGGGTTTGGAAATGAAAAGGCAAAAATACATTGCTCTTAACTTGGCACGATAAATTTTGAGAATTTGGCACAATTTGGTTCCCTTTTAACTATCTGCTTAAAATCCGTCAAAAAACTCCAATAAATTTCCAACCCTTTTTTTTCATTAAATCTTCTCTCTACTAAAAAAATAAATTTGATTCTGAGACCTTAGAGTTCATTCAATGTCAGTAAAGCCTCATTGGCACCATTTTTGAAAAAGAAAAAGATATAATTCCTATTTTTTTGAAGAATATTCCAAGAAAAAAGGATAAGAAATGAAAAATAGAATATCGAGAGTGGGCCCGGTTATTTTAATAATATTTAAATTTGTTATTAATGCAGGTGGTGAAGAAACAAAACCTGCATCGGGTGCGGATGAAATTAAAAAAATCATGGAAGGAATAAAAAACTATCTGGGATTGAGCCTATATCTGCAGGGAGGATATACTTTTAACTTTAAAAACCCTGACTCAAGGACAAACGAACAGAGAATTTTAGACAAGAAAGCAAACTCTTTCATAATAGACCTTGCCCAGATACATTTTGCTAAGGAAGCACCTGCAGGAGGAGTTGGGTATAAGTTAAAGGTTTCAATCGGGGAAACAGCAAAGTCTATACATTCGGCTGGTCTTGGAGAAGCTAATGACGAAGTAGATCTTACAGAGGCATATGTGGATTATATTATGCCCATTGGTGGTGGTCTCAAATTGAGATTTGGAAAATTTGCTACTTACCATGGTGCTGAACTTATTGAGGCAAAAGAAAATTTTAATTATTCTCGTTCATTCCTTTTTAATTTTGCCATACCATTCACCCACACTGGTTTTATGGCAGGATATACATTCTCCGATGCCTTTTCTGCCAACCTTTATATTGTGAATGGGTGGGATGTAACGAATGACAATAACAAAGCTAAGACAATTGGAACAAATTTTGTTATTACACCCATTGGACCCCTTTCGATGAACATAGGTTTTATGTTTGGCCCTGAACAAGAAGATAATAGTTCACATGAAAGATTTCTTTTTGACTGGGTTGGAACATTCAAAGGAGTAAAAGATCTGACCCTCGTATTAAATACTGATTATGGCCGTGAAGAAAAAGACCCACTAAATACTGGCAAGAACTCAAAATGGTATGGGATAGCAGGGTATATGAAGTATGAATTTAATGATTCCTTCAGCACTTCCTTTAGGGCTGAGTATTTTGTCGACAAAAACGGAGTAAGAACAGGAATTCCACAGGTCTTGAAAGAGATAACGATTACACCTGAATTTAAGATCACGAAAAACCTACTTGTGAGGCCAGAATACAAACACGACTGGTCCAACAAGAAAAGTTTCGATTCGCACCACAATACATTTGATAAAAAGAGTCAAGATACGATTTCTATAGGTGTGATGTACACATGGTAATTGGATAATCAATAATATAATTCCTTCTAACCTTCTTTTATTAAAGGGAGGCAAGGTGGAGTAAAAGGAGTATTGAGATGAAAAAAAATAAATCTATTCATATGATGAGCATATTAGTCATCCTTATTTTCCCAACTCTTTGTCTTGCGGAGGAAAAGATAGGTTCCGATCTAAAAGTTATTGCGGATACGATCTGGGTTTTGTTAACCTCAGCGTTGGTATTTTTCATGAATCTTGGGTTTGCTTCGCTTGAATCTGGGCTCTGCCGAGCAAAAAACACAGTGAATATTCTATCAAAGAATATCATTGTCTTCTGTGTTACAAGTTTGGCCTTTTGGGCGATTGGGTTTGCTTTCATGTTTGGTGAGGGAAACCCTTTTATTGGTTTGAAAGGTCTGCTTCTCATTGGATCCGATAATAGCCCGGCGAAAGGAGAGGCTTATCAGGGGGTATTTTCTTCTCTTAACTGGACAGGGGTTCCTCTTTTAGCCAAGTTCTTTTTCCAGCTGGTCTTTGCCGGCACTGCTGCAACCATTGTCTCAGGGGCTGTTGCAGAAAGAATAAAATATTTCTCTTTTTTCGGTTTCTCATTCTTGATGGGAGCGCTGATCTATCCAATTCAGGGACATTGGATTTGGGGGGGCGGATGGTTGTCCCAATTGGGTTTTAAGGATTTTGCCGGATCAACTGTTGTTCACAGCATTGGTGGTTGGTCTGCTCTTGTTGGAGCTTATCTTCTCGGCCCAAGAGTAGGAAAATATAGTTCCGACGGAAGAGTGAATCCCATCCCGGGTCACAGTCTTGGAATGGCTACTATTGGCACTTTCATACTCTGGTTTGGATGGTTTGGATTTAATGGTGGGAGTACCATGGCAGCTGAACCTCAGGCAATCTCTCTTATCATTTTGAATACCAACATGGCTGCAGCGGCTGGTGGTATAGCGGCCACCTTTACTTCTTACTTATTTATTGGAAAACCAGATCTCAGCATGCTCCTCAATGGAGTATTGGCAGGTTTGGTTGGCATTACAGCAGGTGCGGATGGAGCAACAGTTTTTGGATCAATCATTATAGGATTGATTGCAGGCATCCTGGTGGTTTATAGTGTCATCTTTTTTGATAGGATGAAGATCGATGATCCTGTGGGTGCTATCTCTGTTCATCTCATAAATGGAGTATGGGGAACCTTTGCCGTGGGTCTATTTAACCGTGAAGTAGGACTTTTCTATGGAGGGGGTACAAAACAATTACTCATTCAGATAGTTGGGATTGTTTCCGTCGGTTTATTCAGTTTTTTTATCAGTGCGTTTGTCTGGAAAGTTATTCAAAAAATTATAGGACTCAGAGTGTCAGAGGAAGAGGAGACTGATGGGTTAGACATAGGGGAGCATGGCATGGAAGCCTATCCTGATTTCACGATCAAAAAATGAATTAGTAATATAAAAAGAGATGAGAGGAGACATCAATGAAGAAGGTTGAAGCAATTATAAAACCCTTTAAATTGGATGAAGTTAAGAATGCTTTAACGAAGGTGGGCGTTCAGGGAATGACTATCATTGAAGTCAAGGGATTTGGAAGGCAAAGGGGTCATACTGAAATTTATAGAGGTACTGAATATAAGATTGATTTCATCCCCAAGGTTAAAATCGAATTGATTATTCCTGAAGAAATGGTCACCCAAGTAGTTGAGACGATAGAGCGAACATCCAAAACAGGTAAGATTGGGGATGGAAAGATATTTATTTCTTCTATTGATGAGGTCATACGAATTCGAACAGGAGAGCGTGGAAAAGATGCAATTTGAATGGAGAGAATTCCTTCATCAGAACACAGAAAGGATGGATGGTATCGTCAGGGAAACCTTCCATAAAGCACGATCCCAAATCCCTTCTCCTTCCATATGTCTTATAGCTGTTGGAGGATATGGAAGGTCTGAATTAGCACCTTATTCGGATGTCGATCTCCTTCTTCTTTATGATTCATCCCAAAAGGGAAAAGTTTCCCCCCTGGTTGAGAAGATTCTCTATCCTTTATGGGACTTAGGCCTGGAAGTGAGTTGTAGTTCAAGATCTATATATGAATGTTTAAAAATGGCTCAAACAGATTTACATACAAAAACCAGTTTGATTGATGGCCGTTATCTGGATGGTGAATATGAATTATTTAGGAAACTCTATGATTATTTCATAAAAAGGGTACTTCATCGAAATATAAAGCAATTTGCTGAAAACCTATTCAAAGATCTGATTCTACGCCGAAAGAAATATGAAGACCCAAATTATATTCTCGAACCAAATCTAAAAGAGGGTATTGGGGGATTAAGAGACTTTCAGGTGGCTAGGTGGATCATTCGTGCAAGATATAAAACCGATCGTTGGGATTTCATTCTTTTTCCAGATCATTCTCGAATGTTGGGAAAAAGCCATCAGTTCCTCTGGATCCTTAGGAATCAACTCCATCTCCTCAGTGGAAGAAAACAGGATGAATTAACCTTTGAGATGCAAGAAAGAATTGCACCTCTCTTAGGATATGGCGAAGGGGCAATAGGAGTGGAGGAAATGATGAGGCAATATCACCTTTCCACCCAAAGGATCGCAAATTTTGTCCACGAAATTCTTGATCGGGCCCTTCATGATTCTCGAAATTTGAAAAAAATTTTCTTTTTCTTTCGACAAAAAAAGATTGACGATCATTTTGCCTTGACTCAAGGAGAGATTCTTCTCCTTGACCAAGCAGTTTTTAAAAAAGATATAACCCAGCTGATGAATCTTTTTGCACATTGTCAAACTTATCAGACCCGGATGGATTTTCGAACAGAAGAGGCGGTAATTGAAGCCCTTCCTTTGGTTAGTGATTCTTTTAGAAATTCGGAAAAGGTTAATAAAATGTTCCTTTCAATGTTTAAAAAAAGAAAAGGGATTGGAACGATTTTAAAAAAAATGCATGAACTCGGATTCCTATCACGTTATATCCCAGAATTCTCAACTATAGAAGGGAAGGTCCATTACGATCTTTATCATGTCCATCCAGTGGATATTCATTCCATCTATGCGGTGGTAGAATTGGAAAAGCTGTTTGATGGTCTTTATCAAAAAGATTATCCATTGCTCTCATCTTTGGTAAGGGAAATTGAAAAGCCAGAGATTTTATTCTTAACTACTCTGCTTCATGATATTGGAAAAGGAGGAAAAGGAGATCATTCCTTTTTAGGGAGCCAACAAATAAAATCCATTGGTGAAAGGATGGGACTCTCTCTTGATGAGATAGGATTTGCTTCCTTTTTAGTGACCAACCATCTTCTGATGATCAAGACTGCTATGCTTAGAGATCTTCAGGATGAACAGGTCATTTATCGCTTCGCACAAGAAGTAAAAAACCCCCAACAATTGAAGATGCTTTACCTCCTAACTTTTGCTGACACAAAAGCAGTTGGCCCAGAAGCCTGGACCGGGTGGAAAGAAAAACTCCTTATGGAACTTTTTCTAAAAACCTCTCATTTCTTCGAAAGAAATGCTATTGATGGCCCTTTCTTGAAAAGGGAAAATGTGATTGAACAGCTGAGCAAATCTCTCTCTCCAGAAACTTATATAAAATATATTGAAAATTTACCTGAACGATATCTCTCCTGCTATTCGATAGAAGAGATTCTTCATCATATTGAGATGGCCAACTCCATGAATAATGAGCCACTTCAGGTGGAATGGAAGATCGAGAATGGGATTCATGCCAAAGTTACTCTCTGTACAAAAGATAGATATGGGCTCTTTTCAAAAATTGCAGGTTCAATGTTTTTAAATCGTTTAAGCATCCTCGAAGCACGAATCCATACATGGGAAAACAGTATCGTTCTCGATACGTTTTGGGTGGAAGACAGGACTGAGAGAATTGAACAACGTCTTCAACAATTTAAACAAGATTTAAAAGAAATCTTGAATGGAAAGTTCCTTTTGAATGACCTTCTTTCCAAAAGAGATGAGACCATTGGAGTGTTTCAAAAGGTCATACCGAAGGTGAAGGGAGAAGTTAAGATTAATAACCATGATTCTGATTTATTTACCATAGTTGAAGTCACTGGAGAAGATCGGTTGGGAATTCTTTATGATATGACTCGAACCTTGACCGAGCACGGATGTAACATTTGCTTTGCAAGAATATCCACATTAAGAAATCAGATTGTGGATGTGTTTTACATACAAGATGAATGGGGAGAAAGAATTTTAGAAAAAAATAAGCTCGAATACTTGAAACAAGCCTTGCTTAGGCATTTATTGTAAACATTCTAATAATTCCTCAATCACCTTCTCATCTTTTTCTGAATTTTTTATAATTCACAAAGGCCACATTTTCGAAGTGGAGTTACATACTTTTATTTCTCAATTTGACAATCTCTAAAAATATAAGATATTGGAGGTTTTTGGCCATGGCCCCTGCTGACCGTGCTTTTGATCTTTCAGAAAGTCTTCATCTAAAAATAGTACTAATCTTTTTTACTCTCACCCATAAAATTCCAAACCCATTTGTCCAATCCATAAATTCTTTTTTGTTATATCCGATTTCCTACTTCCAATCATATTTTTCTATCTTTTTATAAAGCACAACAATTGTTTCAACAGGAGCAATCACATATAGTGCAGTAGCAGAAACCCATGAACCTTAAGAAATTCTCCTTGAAATTTTTTAGTAAATTCAAGATAAATATCATATGGAATTTTATCACCATAAGAGTTTTATCTAATGTCAACATTATAGGGTGGAGAGGTTACAATTAAATCAATAGAATCTTCTTCGATGCATTCTATTTTTAAGATATCCGAGTTGTAAATTCATATTGAATCACTTTGGAAAAAAGCCCATTATTTTGTTTACTTTTTGTAGAAATATTTTTTTAGGACTTATTCCTAAATATTTAGCAACCTTTCTTGTTGTGAAAACCATTTTTACATAAGAATCTCTTTAGCAACTATATAATTTGATAATTTGTCAAAACTTTATAACATCATTCAACACTTGGCAATATATTTTTGTCTGACTGTCTATCATTTTTAACCTCGTATTAAGTCATTGGAGCTTCAGTGTGAATTTTTTACTGAAAAATTAGTATTTATACTTTCAAAATTAGGAGGTTTTTCGTTAGATACTTTTCTTCTTTGATCCACTTCAGAGTCCAATTCTTTTTTAATCGGTATTGATTGGACCGAGTTGAACCCAATCCTTCAGATTTTATTGGCCTCAGTGATAAGATGCACCAGAACTATCCCTGTGTATGCTGAAGTATTTAACAAAAAAGAGATATATCAATCCCAGAATACATGGGAGAATAGTTTTCTTAGTCCGCATTACAGATCAAATTATTGTGAAGCTTAAAAAAGGCAAACGGCTTATCAAAAGATGTGGGCTTCAAACCACTTCACGCCTTAGATCTTGGTACTGTTCTTCTGCGACAAGATGTAGCAGTTAGGGTTCGAGCCGTTGGCTAAATTTTTCACTCAATTTACAATTGAGAAAAATTTATCTTTAAAATTTCTTCAACAAAATATACTCTATCAACACTCCGCTCCTTTTCATGGTTAGAAACCACCTAAGAAAGGAATACCCAAAAGTGATAGACGGTCAGACAATTCATGGGCTTGACTATTTTTAAAAAATCAGATAATTTTTTTGTGTTTTAAATTCTTTAAAAAGAGGAAGGATGATTTCTTTATTTTTATACAATGGAGTTCTTATTTGTATTGCCATTGGCCTTAGTCTCTATAGAGTAATTGCAGGGCCTGGTGTTTTTAACAGGACAGCAGCAGCTAACATTATTGGGACAAAAACAATAACCCTTTTGATTGTTATGGGTTATTATTTTGAAAGGCCATATTTTTTTGATATCTCTCTTCTTTATGCAATGATCAATTTTATTGGAACCCTTGTTTTTGCAAAATACCTTGAAAGGGGAAATCTATGGTCATAATAAATATTATAGTCACCATCCTTTTAGGAGCAGGTCTTTTTTTTACATTTGTTGGCTCTATTGGACTGCTTCGTTTCCCAGATTTTTACACAAGGCTCCATGCTACAGGTAAGTGTGATACACTTGGAGCAGGTTTGATTATTTTGGGGCTGCTTATTTATCATTTTTTTCATTATAGCGAAACCCCTCTAATCCCTGCAAAACTAATCTTTCTTATCATCTTTATCTTTATAGCAAATCCAACAGCAACTCACGCCCTCATGAAGGCTGCTTATCAGATTGGTATAAAGCCATGGAAGACAGGGGAAAAAAGAGAGTAATGGATAAACAAAGAGGATTTGCTATAGTACTAACCTTCTTAATTATGGCTTTTTTTTGGGTCCTTCTTTCTGGAATCTTTGATGCATTTCACTTAATTTCTGGTGTAATTTGTTGCCTTATTGTTACACTTCTCTCTCACGATCTTCTTGTTAAAGGAGAAAGCAAAAAAAGACTACTAAAATCGATTCGTCTTCTATTTTATATTCCTTGGGAACTTTGGCAAATTGTCTTGGCCAATATTGATGTCGCATATAGAGTTTTACATCCAAAGATGCCTATTGATCCCCGTATTATTGAGTTTGAAACAACTTTAAGGGGAGAATTTTCGCAGGTTACACTTGCCAATTCAATCACTCTTACACCTGGAACAATTACAATACTTGTAGAACCCGAAAGAGGTAAGTTTTTAGTCCATGCCATTGCCAAAGAACCTGCTGAGGCACTTCTTATTGATCAAACGATGCAGAAAAAAGTTGCTCATGTCTTTATGGAGACAGGAGAATGATTATATCTATTGATATAATTTTACTGCTCTTTATTATTATCCTTGCAATTACAGCTATACAAATGAAAGATCTTTTGAGCTCTGCTATTGTACTTGGTGTATATAGCTTTTTAATGGCTATTATCTGGGTAGAACTTCAATCTGTAGATGTGGGATTTACAGAGGCAGCAGTTGGTGCAGGAGCAACTACAGCCTTTTTGATTGCAGCGATTGCAAGAACAACAAGATGGGAAAAGAAATAAAAAAGTTTAGAATAATTACAATTTGCCTAATAATTATCATCTGTACCCTTTTCATCTATATTGCAGATGATATTCCTAATTTTGGTGATCCAAATGCACCTCCTATCAAGTTTGTAGAGATACTAAGAGTTGAATTGAATCAAGAATCTGATCTTCTTGACCAAAATAAAATTCCTTATCAATTGCTAAGTGAACTCACTAACAGAGGTTTTCCAATTCCTGTGCGCATAGAAAAGTCTTCAGAATATAAAGATGAGTGGAATGGATTCATTATTAAAGAGGAACCTCATTATGAAAAAGAGGAAAAATATTATTTTATAAAAAAAGAAGACTCCTTTCTTAAGGTTTATCGATATGCATTTGTTGTTCGATGGATTGAAAAGGGATTGAAAGAGACAGCAGTTCCTAATATGGTAACTTATGGCCTTGCAGATTATCGGGGATACGATACCCTTGGTGAGACCACTGTCATATTTACAGCAGGTGTTTCTGTTATACTGCTATTAAGGAGGAAAAGTAGGCTTTGAAAGAAAAAGAGCGAGATGTAATTGTTGAGACTGTATCTCGAGTCATGATTCCGTTTATTCAACTCTTTGCTCTCTATGTGATTATTCATGGCTCAGGGGGACCAGGAGGAGGTTTTCAAGGAGGTGTTGTGTTTGCATCATCATTTATTCTATTTGTAATTGCATTCGATATTTTGGGAGGAAGAAAGAGGTTTCCTGAATCAATTAATACCACATTAAGTTCCATAGGTTTATATATCTATGCAGGTATTGGGCTTTTAGCAATAATTTTTAGCCGTGGAATGGCACAATATCTCAATTATGGATTTATTCCTTTTACTTCACATTTCCAGGAAAATAGGGCTCTTGGAATGGATTTTGTGGAGATGGGAATTGGCATTACAGTTATGGCAATCATAGCCTCTATCTTTTTTGATTTAGCTCAAAAAAATGAGTAATAGGGAGATTTGAAATAATGGAATGGTTTTTGGCAAAGATCTTTGCAAAATATAATTATTGGATATTTATCATTCTTATGATGATTGGGCTTTATGGAATTCTGGCCAAGAATAATCTCATTAAGAAAATCATAGGACTTAATATTTTCCAGACGGCCATCTTCCTTTACTTTATATCATTAGGGGCAGTAAAAGGAGGAACAGCACCTATTGTGGATGAGAAAATTATTGAAAAAGGTTATACATATGCAAATCCACTCCCTCATGTGTTAATCCTAACAGCAATTGTAGTTTCTGTTGCTACTACTGCTGTTGCTCTTTCCCTAATCATTCGAATGTATCAAGAATATGGAACGATTGAAGAAAGTGAGATTATAAAAAAGTCAACCGAGAAAGAGATATAATTAACGATGCTAAGCTTCGTAGAACATCTTCCTCTTTTGATCGTGGTTTCATCCATTATTTCTTCTATTACAATATTGATTGCAGGCTGGATAAATAGAAAAAGTGCATGGTATATTTCCACAGCTACTATTTTGGGGCAATTTATTTCATCAATTATAATCCTTAATCATATCCTCAAATTTGGCAAAATTCATTATAGGCTTGGTGGATGGGTTCCTCCTTGGGGTATAGAATATGTAATGGATGAACTTAATGCCTATATCTTAATCATCCTATTATTCCTTGCTCTACTTTGCATTATTTATTCAAAAAGAAATATAGAGCACGAACTCCCTGAAAAAGTAGTCTCTTTCTATACTATCTACCAACTTCTTATTACGGGTTTATGTGGAGTTGTTGTTACGGGAGATATTTTTAATATGTATGTTTTTATCGAAATATTTTCACTTTCTGCATATGCTTTAATTGCCTCGAGAGGAAAGATTTCTTTAAGAGCAAGTTTCACTTACCTCGTTTTAGGTTCTATTGGAGCTTGTTTCTTTTTAATAGGTATAGGATTCCTTTACGCTATTACTGGATCACTCAACATTCATGATCTATCAATCTTGCTTCCCCCATTTTATACCAATAGAGTTATTATAGCTTCTTTTGTTTTCATACTTGTTGGACTAAGCATTAAGATGGCCCTCTTCCCCCTGCACACATGGCTTCCTGATGCTCATGCATTTGCTCCTTCAGAAATAAGTGCCATGCTTTCAGGAATTATTATTGAAGTCTCCACATATGCATTCATTCGAGTCTCATTTTCTGTATTTACATTTAAATTCCTTAAAATTTTACCTGTAATGGAAATACTTAGTTGGATTGCATCACTTGCTATCATATTTGGCTCCATTTGGGCTATTTCTCAAACCAATTTAAAAAGAATGCTTGCCTATTCAAGTGTGGCAAATATGGGTTATATTATCCTTGCCCTTAGCCTCTCTCTTTCATCCAAAACCTCACCATGGGGTGGACTCACCCCTGCCTTGATGCATATTGCGAATCACGCTTTAATGAAAGGTTGTCTATTTCTTACTGCAGGAGCATTTATTTATAAATCAAATTTATGGTTTATAAATGATTTTTATCAATTGGGTAAAAGGATGCCTTATACAAGCGGGGCTTTTGTGGTTTCGGCAATTTCAATGATTGGGATACCACCAAGTGTAGGATTTGTTTCAAAATTATATATCATCCTTGCCTCAATCGAGGCAAAAAGATTTATCTTTGTAGGTATCTTGCTTCTAAGTTCCCTTCTGAATCTGATTTATTTTTGGAGGGTGATTGAAACGATGTATATGAAAACAGGAAACCATAAGGGAAACTCTTTTCCTTCACCCTTTCCGAAAGACGAAATTCCCATTGCTATGTTAATACCGATCTGGATTCTGGCGGTTCTTTGTATCTTAATGGGAATATTTTGGCTTGCAAAGATTCCAATGCCAATCCTTGATCGAATAAATCTCCTATTTGGGTTGTCTCAAAAGCTATGATAGAAACTATTCCATCTATAAAACCTATATTAGCTATCCTTTGCCCTGCCTTAGCTTCTATTTTAATACTTCTTTCAAGTAAAAGGCCGAATCTAAGAGAGAGTTGGACCTTAATTGCAAGCATTTTACAATTTATTTTTATTCTCTCGATGGCTCCTTTAATTACTAATGGCAAATTTGTAGAATATTACCTCTTATTGGATGTAATTCCTGGGGTCAATTTCGGATTTCGGGTAGATGCCTTTGGTCTTCTTTTTGCCCTAACTGCTTCTTTTCTCTGGATTCTTGTTTCCCTCTACTCGATTGGATATATGAGAGCGCTCAAGGAACATGCTCAGACCCGATACTACTTCTGTTTTGCCCTGGCCATTTTTGGGGCTATAGGAGTGGCACTTTCTGGGAATTTGGTCACACTTTTTGTCTTTTATGAAATCCTCACTATCTCAACATATCCTCTGGTTGCTCACGAGCAGTCCCAGGAGGCCCTCTTTGCAGGAAGGAAATATCTGGCTTACCTTCTCACTTCTGGAGTCTTTCTCCTTGCTGCAATTGCCTTGACTTACTCTTTAGTCGGAACAACTGACTTTATGCCAAGTGGAATATTAAAATCATCTTTTTTACATAGATCTACTCTTCTTATCCTTTTTCTTTTATTCCTCTTGGGATCTATGAAAGCGGCCTATATGCCTTTTCATTCATGGCTTCCTTCAGCCATGATTGCTCCTACACCTGTTAGTGCATTACTTCATGCTGTTGCTGTTGTTAAGGCTGGAGTTTTTCTTATTGTCAGGGTTGTTTGCTATGTTTATGGAATTGACCTTATGCGGGAATTAAATTTAGGGGTGCTTCTATCATCCTTTGCTGCCATCACGATGATTGGAGCCTCTCTCTTTGCTATAGCTCAAGACAATCTTAAAAGAAGGCTGGCTTACTCCACCATCAGCCAGCTCTCCTTTATCATTTTTGGAGTAGGGCTTCTGACTCCCATGGGAATTACCGGAGCCATGATCCATATCCCTTTCCATGGATTGATGAAGATTACCTTGTTTCTCTGCGCAGGGGCCATCCTCGTGGCCTCGGGTAAGACAGAAATCAGCGAGATGGCTGGAATTGGGAGGGCAATGCCTTTAACCATGATCGCCTTTACCATTGGAGCCTTAGGGATGTGTGGAGCCCCTCCCATCGCTGGATTTATCAGCAAGTGGTATCTCAGCCTTGGAGCAATTCAATCGGGTTATTGGGCCTTTTTGGCCTTGATTCTTATTGCCTCTCTCCTTGATGTGGTCTATTTTTACCCCATTATTCGGACAGCCTTTTTCGAGAAAATCCCTAAAAATGAGGTTTTGGAAGAAAAGGAGCCAAAGGTTCAACTCTTTTCTGAACCGCCTCCCAGCCTCGAGCGAGAGCAACCCCTTTTTGTCTTCTTAATCATTCCTATTGGAATAACAGCCATCCTTTCTATCCTGGTTTGTCTCTTTCCAAACCTTTTTTATATTTATCCATTGATTCAAAGGGCAATTCAAAATCTTTCAGGAGGGTGACCTATATGAACCGATTGAGATCTTATCCTAAACGACTTTTTTGGACACTCTATGTATTGGGACTTAGCATAAGTCTCATATTAGATCTTTGGTTCCTTTATTCAAAGAAATTCCATTATCATTTTCAATTTCAGTATCTCCCTGAATTCTTCGCTCTCTTTGGGCTTTTCGGTTGTATGCTTCTGATTCTCATTGCTAAGGGGATGGGTTTCTTTATTGTAAAGTGTGAAGATTATTATGAGAAAAAATTAAGGCGGTAAGATCCGATGGAGTGGATTCATCCTGGTATCCTTATCCTTTTATGTGGTCTTCTGATTCCTCACCTTCGCTGGAAAAAGGTGAGGCTCACCTATTTTCTTTTACTTCCTATCGCCGGCCTCACGATTCTGTGGCTCACCTCTTCTGGAACATTCGGTCCCATCCCCCCTTGGCCCCAAGCCCTCTTAAAATGGCGTATTCAATTGATGGGATATGAGCTCCTGATAGTAAAGATTGATAAGCTGAGCATGGTCTTCGCCTTTATTTATGTCATCGCTGCCTTCTGCATGAATCTCTATGCCCTGAGAGCCAAAAATAATTGGGAACATGTAGCGGCTATGGTTTATGTAGGAAGTTCCATAGGAGCCATCTTTGCAGGGGATTTCTTTACCCTCTTCTTCTTCTTAGAAATGATGTCCTGGTGTCCTGTTTTCCTGATCTGGTTTAGAGGAACCAGAAAATCCATGGGGGCAGCCATTCGATATGCCCTTTGGCATCACTTTAGTGGAGCCTGCATCTTAGCTGGAATTGTCATGCATTTTAACCGAACTGGATCACTCGAAATTGTCCACCTTCCCTGGGGATGGGGTGGAAATTATTTAGGGTATAACCTTATGCTCCTTGGGTTTATTATTAACTCAGCTACCACCCCTTTTCATTCTTGGCTTTCAGATAGTTATTCCGAGGCTACTCCGAGTGGATCCATTTATATGACCGCTTATACGACCAAAACGGCTATCTACTGTCTCATCCGAACCTTCTCGGGGGTGCCGCTCCTCATGTGGATGGGGGCTATCCAAGCGGTCTTCGCCCTCTTTTTGGCCGTTCTGGAAAACGATGGGAGAAGGCTCTGTTCCTACCATATCATCTCTCAAATAGGATATATGGTTGCAGGGGTAGGGATAGGAACAGAAATGGCCATCAATGGTGCAATCTCCCATGCCCTTTGTCATATCATTTATAATGCCCTTCTTTATATGGGAGCGGGGTGTGTTCTCGTTGTTGTAGGAACAGCTAAATTTAATGAACTTGGTGGCCTCTATAAGTATATGCCTATCTCCTTTTGGCTCTACATGATTGGGGGCTTCTCGATCTCAGGGTTTCCCCTCTTTAACGGTTTTATTAGTAAGGTCATGACGATTGAGGCTGCTGAACGGATTCATAATGTGCCTGTTTATTTCTTATTAGAAGGTGCAACAGTAGGGACCTTTCTTCACACAGGACTCAAACTTCCTTGGAATATGTGGCTAAAGGGAATGGATGAACCCACCCCTTCGATCAGAGCAAAATTGAAGGATTCTCCTTTAAATACTCCTATTTCTATGCTTTTAGGGATGAGTATCCTTGCCTTCCTATGTATATTCCTGGGAGTCTATCCCACCATCCTCTATGAGAGACTTCCCTATCCAGTAGAATTCGTTCCTTTTACCCTCACCCGGGTTTTTTCCCATATGCAACTGTTTATTTTTACCTTTCTTGGATTTTGGGTATTGAGAAAGCTTGTATTAGGGCATCCCACCTATACTTTAGATACGGATTGGTTTGCTCGAGTAGCAGGTCACTGGTTCCTATGGTTCTGTGAAAAACCTTTAATGATATTTGCAAATTATGTAGATAAGAAGTTAATGGAGATTGTCCATCTCTTTGTTTGGATGAGTCGAAATCCTACACTGTCTCTTAGAATCAAGAGGGAAGAAATGACCTTAAAACTTAAAAGCCTCTTTGCCAATCCTTCTCATTTAAAAGAAAGGGAATTACGTTTGGCAGAAAAAATAAGGAACTACCCTGGGGAACTTCCTAAGTTAGGCTTGGGGGGAGCACTCTTTTTGATTCTCATGGGTCTTTTTCTATATCTCGTTCTCTATCTTATTTCGTTATATTGACCCCATTCTTCTTTTTTAAAAAATATCTGCCGAAAATATATAAATCTCTGTATCTTTATCCTTCCAGGCATTCGGTGGAAGGCCTGCCTTAAGGCATGTATGCTCGAGAAATGTTTGCCGATCCCATCCGTATTCTGTAGCTACTTGAGGAAGAAGAAGACCTGAATACCAACCTTTCTTAATATAAATTCCATGTTTTCCTACCTCTATTTCATTCACATCTTTTATTTTTCTAAGTGGAGTTAAGACAGATATCTCAATATCAAGATCTTGAAGCTCTTTTTCTGAAACAGGAGGAAATCTTGGATCCCTGAAAGCGGCTGCTTCAGCCATCTCCTCAATGGTTTTATGAAGTGGCTTATAGGCTTCAATATATCCAATACATCCCCTCAATTGACCTTTTTTATGAATGGTTACAAAGGCACCTCTATTCTCCTTTAATAGAGGTGATTCTATTTTAAATTCAGGAACAGGTTTACCCCTTGCTTTACTTTCAATCACAGTCTTTGCAATATGATGAAGGATCTTTTTTTCCTCTTCACTTAAACCTAAATCAATCCCAACCTTCTTTTCTTCCTTCATCTTTTCTACACCTCCTTGTGCTTTATAAAAAACCGTAGCACCATACCCTACAACACGGCTTTTATCGCCTGTTACATCTCCAGAGTTCTGGTATTTAATCACCTTAGCTTTATTTGCTCCCAAAGACCTCGCTGCAAGCATTACAGTAATAATTGGCCCTCCTCCACAGGCTTCACATCGACCATTTGCAAGATCTCGATTAACTCCTTCAATATCAAAGCGTTCAAGATGATTAAGTATGATTTTATCCATCTCAACTGCTCTATTATATGAGTGATAATGGGATAAATCCGAACTTGCAATCAATAATACGCTCGTGCCTTTAACTGTATCCACGATTGCACTTGCTATGGCTTTACAGGTCTCAAATTTCCAATATGGTTCCATAACAATAGGAATTAGCTTAAAATTCTTTAATGTCATCTGAAGAAAAGGAATTTGAACTTCCAGGGAATGTTCCTCTTTATGTGCCTCAGGAATAAACTGTATTAATTTTTCTCTCTCCATCATTTTTCTTGAAAGTTCAGTGTCAATTGGAACAATACCAAGTGGGGTTTTATATCCCCCACGATCATATAAAGAAGCTCCCTTAAACATATATCTATGACTGGGTGCCATCACAACGACTGTTGAAAAATTCATACCCTCAATTAATTTATAGGCATGTGCTGCAACCTGTCCTGAATACATATAACCAGCATGTGGGGATAAAAGAGCAATAATTTCACCATCAATCTTATCTTTCTTTGCATTATCTAAATACATCTTTATATCTCGAGATAAAACCTCAGGCCTATCAGGATAGAACATACCTGAAACAGCAGGTTCTCTTACTTCTCCCATTCCTTTCTCCTTTCTTTTAGAAGGACTTTGTGCCTCACAGCTAAAATTTGTGAGGGTAAGATAAATGATAAAAAAGAAGGTAATTAATTTTTTGATTTCCATTCTTAACGTAAGCTTTTACTATCTAAAAGGAGGGTTACTGGTCCGTCATTTATAATATGAACTTCCATCCTTGCCTGAAATTCACCTGTGGCAACATTTAATCCGCGTTCTTTCAGTCTTTCTATAAACCGTTCATAAAGATTTTTTGCAATTCCTGGCTCTTCTGCTTCTGTGAAGGATGGTCTTCTTCCCTTTCTGCAATCACCGTATAGAGTGAATTGCGAAACTACAAGGATTTCTCCTTTTTTCTCAAGCAATGATAGATTAAATTTTCCAACCTCATCTTCAAATATCCTTAAATCAGGAATTTTTGAAACAAGGAAATTTAAATCTTCTTCACCATCGCCCTTACCAATACCTAAAAATACCAAAAGTCCACTGCCTATCTTTCCTTTAATTTTACCATTCACATATACTTCTGCAGATTTTACTCTCTGAATAACAGCCCTCATATCTCAATACTCGTTCTCCGTTATTCGGGCGCGTAAATCAGCTCGCGTGAATCGTCATTTATAAAAAGGATCATCTCTATGCTCTATGCTCTATGCTCTATGCTCTATGCTCTATGCCCTATGCCCTATGCCCTATGCCCTATGCCCTATTTACTCTTTACTCTCTTTATCTTTCTTCGCTTGTGCAATCACCTTCTCTGCTAATTGTGCAGGGACTTCTTCGTAATGGGAGAATTCCATTGTAAACGTTCCACGGCCACCTGTCTTTGAATTTAGGTCAGGAGCATATTTCAACATCTCTGCCATAGGGACATAAGCCTCAACAACTTGGTAGTTTCCCTTTGAATCAACCTTCAAAACCCTTCCACGGCGACTATTAATATCCCCAATGACATCTCCTATATTCTCATCAGGTGCAGTAACTTGAACCTTCATAATGGGTTCAAGAAGGACAGGATTTGCCTCAGCAATTCCTTTTTTAAAGCACATGATTGCTGCAATCTTAAATGCTATTTCTGAGGAATCTACTTCATGAGATTTTCCGTCATAGAAACGAACCTTTACATCTACAACAGGGAAACCTGCCAATACACCACTTTGCATTGCTTCTAAAATCCCTTTCTCCACTGCAGGCACAAAATTTCTTGGAACATTCATTCCCACAAGGGCATTTTCAAATTCAAACCCTGCACCACGTGGAAGAGGTGAAATATCAAAATGGACTTCAGCGAATTGACCTCTTCCTCCAGTCTGTTTCTTATGACGGTAAATAACACCTGTTTTTGTGCTTTTTATTGTCTCCTTATAGGGAACCTTTGGAGTACTAAGATTTACTTCTACCCCAAATTTCCTTTTCAGTTTTTCAACAATTACCTCTACATGGGTCTGGCCAACACCTGAGAGGATAATTTCTCCTGTCCGTTCATCTCTTGAGACTAACATGGTTGGATCTTCTTCATGTATACGGGCAAGACTTGCGGTAATCTTTTCCTCATCCCCTTTAGCCTTTGGAGAAATTGCATAGGATATTACTGGAAGAGGAAGTTTTGTCTCTTCAAAAACAATTGGACTCTTTTCATCCGATAGGGTATCACCAGTGGTTGTTTCTTTTAATTTTGCAACAGCAACGATGTCTCCAACACTGGCAAAACCAACAGGTTTCTGTTTTTTACCTTCTAATAAAAATATCTGACCGATCCTCTCTTTCACATCCTTTTTGGAATTATAAACGGTTGAATCTGCATTAATTGTTCCAGAGTAGACTCTGAATATATTTAATTTTCCTGCAAAGGGATCGGCAATTGTTTTAAAAACAAAAGCAGAGAAAGGGGCATCCTCTTTTGGTTCTCTTGTTTCTACACTACCATTCTTAGGATTTTTCCCCTGAACAGCACCCCTTTCAACTGGTGATGGAAAGCAGAGAATGGCCATATCAAGTAGTGGGTGGATTCCGATATTAAGGATTGATGAACCACAAAGGGCAGGAACTATTTTCCTTTCTATTGTTCCTTTCCTAAGGCATCGGATCATTTCTTCTATAGAGATATCTCCTGATTCTAAGTATTTCTCCATTAATTGATCATCCATCTCAACAAGCATTTCTATCAATTTCTCCCGATGTTTAGTAACTTCCTCCTCCATTTCAGATGGAATCTCTTTAATTTCATATTGACCACTCCCATCCTCTTTATAGAAATAGGCCTTATTATGGACAAGATCAATAACTCCTTTAAAATTTCCATCCACTCCGATTGGAAGCTGGACAGGAATAGCAGGTTGTGATGGAAATGCTCTCTTCACATCTTCAACTACTTTTAGAAAGTCTGCTCTTTCAACATCCATCTTACTAACATAAAGAATTCTTGGAACCTGGAATTCATTGGCATACCCCCAAATTGTTTCAGTTTGGACTTTTACTTCTGAATTTGCTCCGACGACAACAATAGCTCCATCGACAACCCTCATTGAGGCCTTTGCTTCAGCTATAAAGTTTGCATATCCTGGAGTATCAATCATATGGAATTTATGTTTGTTCCATTCAAAATGGGCAATGGAGGCACTTATACTTATCTTTCGATTTATTTCCTCGGGTTCAAAATCCATAATAGATGAACCATCATCTACCCGACCAAGACGATTATTCTCTCCTGTATCAAAAAGGATAGCTTCAGCAAGGGAAGTCTTTCCTTCTCCTCCGTGACCAAATGTTCCAATATTTCGAATATAATTCGGTTCAAATTTCTTCATCTTATCTCCTTTCTTTTCAGGTTTATAATTTTATATATTTTAAATTACTTTTTTCTTAATTAAAAGTCAACATGCGGAAAGATTAAAATGTGAGGGAAAAATTCTTTATTAAATAAAAATGTGAGAAGAAAAAGACTTATTACCTCTTTTTGCTAATATAAATGAGAAATGGAATAGATAACAGTTGCATTACCATTGAGAATATAATAAGAGATAAAAGTGAAATATCATAAAGAATTCCCATAAGTGAACTTCCAATAAACCAAGATAGACCGAAACCAGTATTATAAATACCATAGGCTGTTGCTCTCTTATTCATTGGGATCATTTCTGCAAGAGCTGCACGCATGATTGATTCTTGTGCTCCCATCCCTACACCCCATAAAGCCATCCCTAAAAGAGCTAAATGAAATCCTCCTAAGAAAACAAGTGGAGCAAAGAATGAAGAGATTAAGGAAACCACGATTAGAATTGAGAAGCCTACTTTATCAAAAATACGGCCGAAAAAAAGTGCTGATAAGGCATCAACTCCCATGGCTAATGCATAAAAAACAGGAATCCAAACTTTAGGCATTATTGATAACTTTTCAAAATGAAAAGCAATTAAAGGAAAATCGATATACCCTGCTGCAACAAATGAAACTGCAGCAAGATATAACCAAAATACGCTTGAAAATCCATCACCTTTTAATTTTATCGAAGCAATCTCCAAATTACGAGGATTTGGATAAAACATCCGTGCCATAAAAAGGACAGTTAATGCTAAAAGTGCAGGAATAAATAAAAAAGCAAAACTAATTCTATAACCTCCATTAAAGTAGAGGACTCCAGTGACAATCAAGGGGCCGAGGATTGCTCCAACCTGATCCATTGCTTCGTGCAATCCAAACCCAAAACCACGCCCTATTCTTTGTGTAGCATATGAGAGCATGGCATCACGTGCAGGAGTTCGAATAGCCTTACCCATTCTCTCTATAATTATTAAAAAGCAAGCAGTTTCCCATCTTCCAGCAATAGCGAGGAGAGGAACTGATAAAAGATTAGTAAAATATCCTACGGATGTAACTACCCAATACCTACCTGTTCTGTCAGTTAGATAACCAGAAAATAATCGCAATCCATAGCCTATTAGCTCTCCAAAGCCTGAAACAATTCCAACCACTGTTGCACTTGCGCCAAGCATGGAAAGAAAAGGGCCAGTGATGCTTCGTGCACCTTCATATGTAATGTCTGCAAGTAGACTTACTACTCCCAAAAAAATTACAAATTTCAAAGCCTTCGATTTCGAAAATATTTGAACATTATCGTCCACCAATTTATCTTCCATTTGGAATTTCAATCTCCATATTTTCTAAAATTTATAATTTTGTAATAGCATGGGAGGTTCTTTAAATTTAGGGAAAGCTATTTAGTTACTTTCCAAATCCACAATGTTTAGTTTTATAATTAAGAATGCATTCTAAGCAAAAATTAATATTTAAAGGTGTGGTTTGGAGTTTTAATAAAATTTCAAGGGAATCATATAGTTGGTTTACCTTCTTCTTCAACTTCGCCAATCTCCATTAGCCGCTCATCTCTCTCATAATCATCAAGTTGTGCTACACGAATAGACTCCCATCCTTGACGAAGATCAGGTGGTGAAACTTCAGCAATCTTCTGTGATAGCTCCTCTCCAATAATTAGTTTAGTAAGCGAAATAACAGCTCGGGCCGCTGCATCCGCCTGCTGTAAATCCTTCAGATTGGCCATCCTCATTACTGCTTCTAAAAATTCCTTTCGAGTTTTCATTTTATCACCCCCCTCGTATAATATTTCAACAAATTTGGAATAAAAATTATTAGTATCACTAATTTGAAACGGTTATGTTTAACTTCACTACTTTAATTTTTATTATTGCTCTAAACTCTTAGCTCGTCAAGAAAAAATTTTATTAAAAAATATCTTCTTGAAAAATGACTATTTATTTCTTAAGATTTTTTGGATGAAAAAAAACGATCTTATATTAAGCATTATATCAAGTTTACTGCTTATTTTTTCTTTCCCAAATTTTGATTTTGAATTCTTAGTTTGGTTTTCACTTGTCCCCTTTTTTATAGTGATATCTAAAAAAGGACTTTATCAAAGTTTCAAGATTGGCTTTTTTATAGGCTTTATCTTTTTCCTCGGCATCCTTTATTGGATCATTGTTGCTGTTCATACTTACGGCAATGTTAATATAATCATAAGCTTCATGATTCTGGTTTTATTGGTTCTATATTTAAGTTTATTTTTTGGTTTGTTTGGCTTTTTAACAAGATTATTACAAATTCACTTCAGCATTAAGATGATACTTTTTTCGCCTTTTATATGGGTCTTCTTAGAGTATTTGCGCTCTTTTTTGTTGAGTGGTTTTCCTTGGGCAATCTTAGGCCATTCACAATATCTAAATCTTCCATTTATTCAAATGGCTGATATTACGGGAGCATACGGTCTCTCTTTTGTGATTGTGTTAGTTAATGCAACTATTTCCTTGGTCCTCTTTCAATGGAAGAAAAAAGCATTTCCTTTAAAAGAATTCTTAGCCACAGCTTTTATCCTTCTTCTCTTCTTAACTTATGGATATTTGAAGATAAAAATTATAGAAACCAATTTAAAAGGATATATCCCCTTAAATATAGGAATTGTTCAGGCAAATATTGATCAATCTATTAAATGGGATGAGAATTTTCAAAAAGAAACAATAGAAATATATGAAAGGCTTTCTTTAAAGCTTGCTCAAGAAAAACCTGATTTAATCATCTGGCCTGAAACAGCGACTCCTTTCTTTTTTCAAGAAGAAAAAAAATATCAATCCATTATCCTTAGTATTCCAAAAAGAACCAATGCCTTTCTTCTCTTTGGAACTCCTTCCTATAAGATAGAAAATAAAAAGGTAAATCATTATAATAGTGCATTCTTTTTCTCTCCTCAAGGGAAATTCCTTGGTCATTATGATAAGATTCACCTTGTACCATTTGGTGAATATGTTCCTTTTGGAGAATATATCCCTTTAGGCTCATTAGGAGAAGGAATTGGAAACTTTAAACCTGGAAAAAATATATTTAATTTTACATTACCAAATGGAAAATTTGGGGTTGTTATATGTTTTGAAATCATATTTCCTGATCTTTGTCGAAGGTTCGTGAAAACAGGTGCAAACTTTTTAGTCACGATTACAAATGATGCATGGTTTGGAAAAACTTCAGCCCCATATCAGCATTTCTCTATAGCTGTGTTTAGAGCTGTAGAGAATAGGGTTTTTGTTGCAAGAGCAGCAAATACAGGAATAAGTGGTTTTATAGATCCAAAGGGAAAGATATTAAATCAAACAAAGATATTTACTGAGGAAACCATTAATGGAACTATTAGGCTCTCAAATGAAAAAACCTTTTACACGCTCTATGGAGACATATTTGCCTGGACATGTTCAGCTCTATTAGGCTTGATATTGATTGTTTTATTCTCTCAGAAAAGTAAAAAATCTATTTTGAGGTAGATATTATCAAACCATTTCTATAAATTTTATTCTTTCTTAATAAGCGGAACATTGTAATCTTTAAATAGATCTGTCATTAAATCTCTATGCTCCCAGGCAAGGGCTCTAAAATGGTCAATATCATTATCTCTCTCTTTTATCTCAATTGCTGACACAGGACAAACTTGACTACATAGAGTGCAACCTGAACATTTCTCATTAATAATTTTTACTTTTTTGGGAAGATTTTCTATTGCATCATAAGCGCAAACTTCAAGGCATCGGCGGCAACCAATACATTTATTTAAGTTTATATTTGCATAAAGTGGTTTTAATTCTCCAATCATCTGTTTTGGAGAGTATATATATTTCAAAGCTTTTCCTCGAATCTCGTCAATGCTTTTATACCCCTTTCTCTCCATAAAATTCTCAACACCATTTAAAAGCACTTTAACATGTTTTAATCCATGAACAATAATTGCTGAACAGACTTCAACTCCCGATGCACCTGCCATAAGATATTCAATAATGTCTTCATAATATGTTACACCTCTTCCTCCCAATACTGGCATATCAAGACTTTTGCATATTTCTGAAATCCACTTCATTGTGAATGCTTTAAGATGCGAAGAAGTGCCTGCACAAGGACCATAATTTACAGGCTTTCCTGTCTCAATATCAATCCTTAAGAGTCTATCATTTGCAAAGAGAGAAATTCCATCTGCCCCTGCTTCTTTAAAAATCTTTGCAATCTCAACAAAGTTTGTCCCATCTGGAGAAAGTTTTGGAAAAAGTGGAATATCCACCGTTTCCTTTAGTTTCCTAATAACCTCTGCCCCTCTCTCTGGATTTCTTGTAAAATACATTCCAAGAAAGGCATCTGCTTCATCCTTCTCAAGGCCCTCAGGAATAAATGGACAACAAAAATTTAACTCCATCGCATCCACACCTGCCTTAACAAACATCTCGACTACCTTCTGCCATTCAGTAATTCCCCTTCCAGCAAAACTTCCAATCAATAAGGTCCCTTTTTCCTTGACATAATCCTTCACTTCTTTAATAATTTTGGCAAATACATCGGGCGGGAAAATGGAATTATGTTCTCTATGCATCCACATATAATCTCTTGGAATATAGAAAGGCTCATCTGGTCTTTTCATAAAATCCTTAAGTCTGTAAAGAGGTCTTGGATATCTCTGTAAATAATAGGAATAGGTTGTTGTTTTTGTAACAATACCACCAAATCCCGCATCTACACACTTTTTAATGTGACTTGCTGTTCCACTCAATGGACCTGCGGCAAGTATAAGGGGATTTTTTAGATTTAACTTTCCAATCTTAGTCGTAAGATCTGCCATTACCTTCTCCTTCTATAGGTTTTAATTTTCCCTTTTACTTTGTAATCTGTGATAACCTGTTTGTTGCCTTGCTTCTTTAAGAGATATTCCTTTTTCAATCAATTCAATAATCTTCTTTTCTACCTCGTCAATCTCTTTAGCAATTTTTAATACCTCTTCAGCTCGCTCAAAAGGCACAATGACAACTCCTGTATCATCGCCAATTACAATGTCACCTGGTTTAACCAAGATATCTGCTATTGAAACTGGAACATTAATAGCGTCAACCTCTACTCTATCTTTTCCTGTTACCATAAATCGGCCTCGACTAAATATAGGGTATTTAAGCTCCAATATTTTTGGTAGATCTCTGCAAACACCATCGATAACTGTTCCCGAAATACCATGTTTCATCGCATAAACTGTCATGATATCACCCCAAACCGTTCCATATATTCTGCCTCCATTATCAAGAACAACAATCTGCCCAGGTTCTACGTCTTCTAAAAAATCACCTACAGTGCCTTTATCAATCCCACAAGGTCTGTAGCGCACTGTAAATGCCCTTCCAACAGCCTTTGTTCCAAGAACCTGAGGTAAAATTCCCTGACATCCCCCTCGAATTCCTAAACGATCAAGTGCGTCAGAAATACACGTTGTATCGAGCTCTTTGAATCTTTCAATTAAATCTTCTGACTTAAATGCCATTTTCTTTCTCCTTTTTACTATTTTTTTAACATAGCCTCATAAGAATATTTTTGATCAACCTCTAAGATCGAAGCACCCCTTCTTAATTCCTCTATCATAGCCTCTTCCTTTTTTAGAATCTCTTCAGCTGCCTCTAAAACTTCATCAATCTTTTCTACAGGAATAATCACCACACCATTTATATCAGCCATAACAATATCTCCAGGTCTAACTTGAACATCACCGATGCGGATCATTTCATTAAAAGATTCTTCCATAACCCTACCTCGTGCAGTAATAGGAACAACTCCCCTCGCATAAACTGGAAAACCAAATTCCCTGCAAGCATCGATATCTCTGACTGCTCCATCAACTACTACTCCAGAGACTCCTTTCATCTTTGCACCCATAGATAGAATCTCACCCCAACAATTATTGTTTAAGTCTCCCCTATTATCAATAATGATCACATCTCCAGGACTTGCCGCATTAATAGCACGAACTCCAAGATGATATTTCGACTTTACTATTCCAGAAGCTGTAATCTTAATAGTTACGGCCCTACCAACAATCTTCGGACAATCAAACATTGGTCGAATACCAATTACAGCTCCTTTAATCCCAATCCTATCCAATGCATCAGATATATTTGTTGTAGCCATCTTTTTAAACCGATCCCTATATTTTTCATCAAATTCTTTTGCATCCATTTTATTCTCCTCCAAAGAGATGCTCATTCATCCTCAGTTAAACCTCTTTGTCTTAATATCTCTTCAAATCCATAAATCTTCAGTGTTGATTCTCCTGCCCTAAGCCTCTCCTTAATCAATTTTTCCTTTTCCTCACGTTCAATAGACTTTCTTAAAACATCTTCTGCCTCTTCCCTTTTAACAATAACAACTCCATCTCGATCTCCAAGCACAAGATCTCCAGGATAAATTTTGACATTATCAATAATAATTGGATGATTAATAAGTCCTAAAGAAATCTTATCAGTTCCCTTTATACTCAAACCACATGAAAATATAGGGAATCCAATTTCTGTAATTACCTCCGAATCTCTAACCATTCCATTAAAAACGAATCCCTCTATCCCGCGAATCTTGGCGGCTACAGCCATGATTTCTCCCCATGCTCCAGCCTCTAAATAGCCCTCTGCATCAGCAATAATTACATCACCTCTATGGGCTACATATATTGCCTTGTGAAGAATTAGATTATCACAGGGACGAACTTTGACTGTAACTGCTGGACCACAAACCTTCATTTGAGGAGAGATGGGTTTAATTCTGTGTGATAAGGCTCCTTTTCCTCCTGAAGCTTCATTTACTGTGGCTGTAGAAAGTAACCTAAATTCTTTTACCAATTCTTCGGAAACCCTTTTGATATTATGAATAACATGTGGCATATTTTTACTCCTTATGATTAATTCTTCATTTAAAATGAGACCCCAAATCTTTTTGCCATTTCTTGGTACTTTGGGTCATCAAGCATGAGTAGATGACCATCTTTGAGAATAGGTTCTTCATCCAATGTAATTGTTGGACGAATGATAAGATTATCTATATGCACTCCTGGTTTTACTGTCCTAAAATCATCTACACTATTTCCAAAGGCAATATGAACTGTTCCTGCCCTTCTATGAGCCTGAAGATGTGTTGTCCCTTCTAAATTCAAAGGAGCATGGGGATTCATTCCAATCATTATCTCTCCAATATGGAGAACATCTTTTCCATATCGTTTAACCAAATCTTTTAAATATTCTTCCTGCTCCCGACCTCCTTCAAATCTTACAACCATTCCTTTTTCAACCTCAACCCTAAATGGAGTTTGAAGGATGCCTGCAAATCCCTCCATTGCATCCATATAAGCTATCCCCTCTGTTGTCCACCTCGGCCAAAATCCTACTGTGCCAAAACCTCCTTCCCAGAATGCAATCCTTCCACGTCTTGGTTTATCGGGATTGAGCCTTGTTCCAAGCGGTGCTCCTGCTCCTTCAAATCCAATAACATCTCCTGGATCTATTCTTGCCTTAAGGTTAGTTCCTTTAGAGTCTGTAATATGTATTTCTTTGGCTGCCATCCATTTTTTTGCCATTTCTGTACACATCTCAAAAATAATCTCTGGCGGAAATTTTGCGCCTTTAGAGGCCATAGCATCTGGCCTTGGACCAATTCCCATATACCTTGCACCTTTTTTCTGAGCTTCAAAAGTGGCTGCTGTATGACCTATTAATTTTGAACAACAGGCCAGAATTAAATTTGCCTCTCTCATAGCCGATGAAATAATTGCTGGAGGTTCAACATGTTCCCTTTCTGGAGGAGGAATGATTGCTGTTACGACTTCTCCTCCTGCTAATGTTGCAGCAGTTGCTAAGGCTTCGATTAATTGGGGATCTACTTTTGGATCAGTAATTATGAGAACTCTTTCTCCTTTTTTAAGATTTCCCCATTTAACGACACAATTATATGCACCTTGAATCATTTCTCTAATCCATAAGTTATCAGTCATAATACCTTATACCCTTTTATATGAATTTAATCTTCTCTCCTTCTTTTAAAAAATTTTTCCCAAGGTAAAAGGCCATAGAGAAGCATAATTATTATCACTCCAAAAAGGATTGCTGAGATTGGTTTACTTATAAAAATTCGGTGAGAACCATCTGATAATATGAGTGCCCTTGTATAATTTGTTTCTGCCAATGGCCCAAGAATCATTCCAAGCACAAGACATGCCATAGGATAATTGTATTTATACATTATATACCCTGCAATCCCAAATATTGTCATCACAATCACATCAGCAATCAATCCTCTACTTGAATAAGCTCCAACATAACAAAGTGCTACTATCGTGGGAACAAGGATTGAATTTCTTACCAGTGTAACCTTAGAAAAAAAGTTTGCACCAATCACTCCAAAAATAAAGAATAGAAATTGTGATAAAAACATTCCCCATATTAGTGCTGAGGCCGCTGAACCACCACTCTGGAAAAAATCATAGCCAGGTTTTAGATCGTGCATCATTAAGGCTGCTAAAAATATTGCTGCTGTTGAACCTCCGGGAATTCCGAAGGCAAAAGCAGGAATAAGTTCTCCTGAAACACATGCATTGTTGGCTGTTTCAGGAGCAATCACTCCTAAGTACTGACCTTTTCCAAAGGGTGGATCAGGATTTTTATTTATACGAGATTCAATTAGGTATGCCATAAAGTTTGCTACATTTATTCCGACTCCAGGAATAATCCCAATCCCCGTTCCCAAAATTGCATGACGAATGACAACTAATGGGCGTTTTAGTGTTTCTTTTACTCCCTCCCAAACTCCAGAAGTAACCTTACCAATCTTTGAAATAGCTCCTCCTTGTTCAGCTAAGATAAAAGCCTGTGAGAGGGCAAAAAGTCCAATACTTGCTGGAACAAAAGGAATACCTCCTTCCAAGTAGGAAGAACCAAATGTACATCGATTCTCACCACCTACTACGCTGATACCTATGGTTGAAATTAGAATACCAATACATCCCATAAGAAGTCCCCTTAATGTATCACCCCTTGCTGTAACAGCCACCATAGAAAGACCAAACATTGCAAGCATAAAATATTCTGCTGGGCCTATTTTAAGTGCAAATTTGGCTAAAGGAGGTGTTAATATTGCCAGGCAAATAACTCCAAAAAGTCCTCCAATTAATGATGATGTTACTGAAAGTCCAAGAGCAACACCAGCCCTTCCTTGTCTTGAAAGAGGGTATCCATCAAAGGTTGTTGTAATGTTACCTGTTGTTCCTGGGATACCTAATAAGCATGCAGTAATTGATCCGCCGTAGACACAACATGAATAAAGGGATCCAAGAAAGATAAGGGCCAGGTGTGCTGGAAGCCAAAATGTAAAAGGAAGCATAAGTGCTGTTCCAAAAACAGGCCCTAACCCAGGAAGGATACCTATAATAAGGCCGATTAGGCCTCCTATTACAAGAAAAAAGAGTCCTTTTAATGATATCGTTAAAATTAACCCTTCGAAAAGCATAATTCAGTTTTAAGTTTTAAATTATCAGTTAGTAAACCCCTTTTTATTTAATAAGTTAACTAAAAAACGATTCCCCGAGGTAGATTAACTTTGAGAACACTATAGAAAAGAAAATAAAGGATCAAAGAAGTTATGATCGAATAAATTAAGCCAACTAATATTCGACGATACTTAGCAAACCAGAGAAATGCAAGTATAATTATTATTGTTCCAAGAATAAAACCTATTAACTCTGTTATAATTAAATATACGATTGAAAGAGTTATTGCGATGTAAAAGCTCATAGCCCCTTCGGCTTCTATATGTTTAGATGATATTTCTGTTTTAAGTTTATTGGCTTCTCTTAAAAAGACTATAGTCCTTATCAAAATTGCACTTAAGGCAAGGAGGATAGCAAGTATTCCAAAAAGACGAGGAACAAGGATAGCTGATTCATCACGAAGCTGACTTGTTTGAATAAAAATTAGCACTGAAAAAGTAAGGCAGGCCGTTAAAAAAACGATATCCCCATTAAAAAAATGAATAAAACTTTTTTGTTTTTCCATCTTAATGAGATTATTTTGCAAGTTCACCTGCCTGGCCTAAAACTCTTTTCCCCTTATCATAGATTTCTTTAGCATATTTATAGAATTCTTCACCCGATAACGGGTCTATAGTGAATCCTTGCCTCAAGGCTATTTCTTTAAATTTTGGATCCTTGACTGCTTTTGAAGCAGCAGTTTCTATTATATCTACAATATCCTTTGGCATCCCTGGAGGCCCCGAAAGACCTTGCCTTGGCGAAAAATATAGTTCTTTATATCCATATTCCACCATCATGGGGATATCAGGAAATAGATCGTCTCTTTTATCACTGAATCCAACAATTGCACGGGCTTGTTTATTCTTCATTGGCTTTGCAACAGAGATAATGGATGTTATTGCTAAGTCGACATGACCTCCGATCATTGCAAGAACAGCTTCTGTTCCGCTACCATAAGGAACATATTTAAATTTTATTCCTGTTACCTCTCTGAACATGATATATGCAAACCAAGAATTTGATCCATGGGTATATCCTGAGACTGAAAGTGTTTTTTCAGAGGCTGCCTTTTTTAGATCATCAAAATTTTTAATAGGGGAGTTATATGGAACAGAAATAACATTACAATCTCCACCAGCGATTCCATAAATATAGGTGAACTCGAGTATATTGAAATTCTGTTTTTTTATAAGTGATCTTACAATATAAGAAGGAATTACATTCATCAGCAAAGTGTAACCATCAGGTTTGGCCTTCCAAACAAAATTTGCTGCAATATCACCTCCAGCACCAGTTTGATTCTGGACAACAACAGGAACCTTGAGCTCCTTGCTTAGAAAAGGCTCAAAAGACCTTGCTATTATGTCTGTACTTCCTCCTGCGCCTTGACCAACAATAATATAGATTGGTTTATTTGGGAACTTTTCTTGGGCAGAAACTATACCTGTCAATAAAAATAATGAAACAACACAAAGTAGTATTTTCTTCATACCTTTTACCTCCGTTTTTCACTATAACTTCTCATGACAGTTTTGTCATCCTCGAACTATGAAAATTTATAATCCCCCCACCCTCTTTAGAAAAGGGGGATGGTGAGATTTGAAAGTTATTTTCAAAGTAGACTAAATAAAATTTCAAAATTTTCCATTTATCTAAAATAATAAAAATTAATTGTCAAACAAATAAAAAAGCCTGTGAAGATAATTAACATTCTTTCACAGGCTTTTTTATTTAATCTTGGCGACGTCCTACTTTCCCACACGGTTTCCCGTGCAGTATCATCGGCGCTGAAGGGCTTAACTTCCGTGTTCGGAATGGGAACGGGTGTTTCCCCTTCGCTATGGTCACCAAGAATAATAATCTGCAATATTAGAACATTGGATTGTTGGAATAATGGGGAGAAATCATTTTTTACCCAATATTCCAGTATTCCATTATTCCAACATTTCATTAAGAAGAATATGGGTGAAGGTGATGAATCTTAAATATTGCAATTATGGTCAAGCCGATCGGCCTATTAGTATCGGTATGCTCAATGCCTTACGGCACTTACACATCCGACCTATCAACCTCGTAGTCTCCGAGGGGCCTTATCCTGATATTGCTATCAGGAGGGATACCTTATCTTGGGGTGGGCTTCCCGCTTAGATGCTTTCAGCGGTTATCCCTTCCGAACATGGCTACCCAGCGCTGCGACTGGCGTCACAACTGGAACACCAGAGGTTCGTCCATCCCGGTCCTCTCGTACTGGGGACAGCTCCCCTCAAGTATCCTACGCCCACGGCAGATAGGGACCAAACTGTCTCACGACGTTTTAAACCCAGCTCGCGTACCGCTTTAATTGGCGAACAGCCAAACCCTTGGGACCTGCTACAGCCCCAGGATGCGATGAGCCGACATCGAGGTGCCAAACTTCCCCGTCGATGTGAACTCTTGGGGGAAATTAGCCTGTTATCCCCGGCGTACCTTTTATCCGTTGAGCGATGGCCCTTCCACTCGGAACCACCGGATCACTAAGGCCGACTTTCGTCCCTGCTTGACTTGTAGGTCTTGCAGTCAGGCTCCCTTATGCCTTTACACTCTACGGCTGGTTTCCAATCAGCCTGAGGGAACCTTTGCGCGCCTCCGTTACCCTTTAGGAGGCGACCGCCCCAGTCAAACTGCCCACCAGGCAATGTCCCTGACCCGGATAACGGGCCCAGGTTAGAATTCCAAAACAATCAGGGTGGTATTTCAAGGACGACTCCATCCTGACTGGCGCCAGGACTTCTCAGTCTCCCACCTATCCTACACAGACTGTTCCGAAATTCATTGCCAAGTTGCAGTAAAGGTGCACGGGGTCTTTCCGTCCTGCCGCGGGTAGACGGCATCGGCACCGTCAATACAGTTTCGCTGAGTCCCTGGTTGAGAGAGCGGGGAAGTCGTTACGCCATTCGTGCAGGTCGGAACTTACCCGACAAGGAATTTCGCTACCTTAGGACCGTTATAGTTACGGCCGCCGTTTACCGGGGCTTCGGTTCAACGCTTCTCCGGCCTTACGACCAGATGACGAATCCCCTTAACCTTCCGGCACCGGGCAGGCGTCAGAGCCTATACATCGTCTTTCGACTTAGCAGACTCCTGTGTTTTTAGTAAACAGTCGCCACCCCCATTTCACTGCGACCACACTCCGCTCAAGGAGCAAGTCCTCTCACAGAGTATGGCACACCTTCTTCCGAAGTTACGGTGCTAGTGTGCCGAGTTCCTTAACCAGGGTTCTCTCAAGCGCCTTAGGATTCTCTCCTCGCCTACCTGAGTCGGTTTGCGGTACGATCACCTGGCTGGCTCGCTAGAGGCTTTTCTCGGCAGTATGGGATCAGCCACTTCTCCCTTGATCGCTCAAGGGATAGTCATCACCTCTCGGTGTTTATTACTGGGGCCCCGGATTTGCCTAAGACCCCCACCTACAGGCTTGAACCAGGACGTCCATCACCTGGATGACCTACCCTCCTGCGTCCCCCCATCGCTCAAACGCCAACCGGGTGGTACAGGAATATTAACCTGTTTCCCATCACCTACGCTTCTCAGCCTCGGCTTAGGGATCGACTAACCCTGAGAGGATTAACCTTGCTCAGGAAACCTAAGGCTTACGGCGTGCTGGTTTCCCACCAGCATTATCGCTACTCGTGCCTGCATGATCTCTTCCATCTCGTCCAGGTGTCCTCACGGTCACCCTTCAACCTACAATGGAATGCTCCCCTACCACTTCCTCCGATAAACATCAGAAGAAGTCCGTAGCTTCGGTAATGTGCTTAAGCCCCGTTACATTTTCGGCGCAGAACCGCTCGACCAGTGAGCTATTACGCTTTCTTTAAAGGATGGCTGCTTCTAAGCCAACCTCCTGGCTGTCTCGGCGTTTCCACATCCTTTCCCACTTAGCACATTTTAGGGACCTTAGCTGACGGTCTGGGTTGTTCCCCTCTCGTCCATGGAAGTTATCTCCCATGGGCTGACTCCCAGGATAACACTTCACGGCATTCGGAGTTTGGTTGGGTTTGGTAGTCTGGTAGGACCCCTAGCCCATCCAGTGCTCTACCTCCGTGAGTGAATTACCTGAGGCTATACCTCAATATATTTCGGGGAGAACCAGCTATCTCCAGGTTTGATTAGCCTTTCACTCCTATCCACAGCTCATCCGAGAAGTTTTCAACCTTCACCGGTTCGGGCCTCCATTCGCTGTTATGCGAATTTCACCCTGGCCATGGATAGATCACCTGGTTTCGGGTCTACTCCCTGCGACTTGACGCCCTTTTAAGACTCGCTTTCGCTACGGCTCCGTCCCCTCAAAGGACTTAACCTCGCCACAGAGAGTAACTCGCAGGCTCATTATGCAAAAGGCACGCAGTCACCCAGCACCCAAATGAGGTTACCCTCACTTAAGTGCATCAGGGCTCCTACTGCTTGTAGGCATACGGTTTCAGGTACTATTTCACTCCCCTCACCGGGGTACTTTTCACCTTTCCCTCACGGTACTAGTCCACTATCGGTCGCCAGGTAGTATTTAGCCTTGGAAGGTGGTCCTCCCAACTTCCCACAGGATTCCACGTGTCCCGTGGTACTTAGGAACCGGCCCCAGAAAGCCATCCCCCTTTCGCCTACAGGGCTATCACCTTCTACGGCTGACCTTTCCAGATCATTCGGCTAAGAAGATGGTTTGTAACTTCCCGAGACGTCGGCAACCGCCTCCAGACCGGCCCTATAACCCCGCTCGGGCAACGCTTGCCGGCTTTAACACCCAAACGGTTTAGGCTCCTCCCCTTTCGCTCGCCACTACTCAGGGAATCTCATTCGATTTCTCCTCCTGAAGGTACTGAGATGTTTCAGTTCCCCTCGTTCGCCTCCTGCCACTATGTATTCATGACAGGATATACCGATATTACTCGGTATGGGTTCCCCCATTCGGAAATCCCCGGATCAAAGCCTGTTTAGCGACTCCCCGAGGCTTATCGCAGCTTACCACGTCCTTCATCGCCTCCTGGCACCAAGGCATCCACCGTATGCCCTTAGTAGCTTGACCATAAATCCTACTCTTACCTATCGGTGCCTCCACCCATATTCAATTGCCAAAGAACAAGAAATTTCATTTAGCTAAATGTATTTATTTGATTACTGCTCCAACACCTAATATACCTTTCTTTCAAAAGTTTTAAAAAAGATTTTATTGTCTCCTTAATTAGAGTTCAGATAAGAACTCTAAACTCTAATTGGGAGACTCCTTAGAAAGGAGGTGATCCAGCCGCAGGTTCCCCTACGGCTACCTTGTTACGACTTCACCCCAGTCACCAACCATACCTTAGGCGCCTGCCTCCCCGAGAATTACCCAGGGTTAGCCCAGCGACTTCTGGTACAGTCAGCTCCCATGGTGTGACGGGCGGTGTGTACAAGGCCCGGGAACGTATTCACCGCGGCATGCTGATCCGCGATTACTAGCGATTCCGCCTTCATGGAGTCGAGTTGCAGACTCCAATCCGAACTGAGAGCGGCTTTTTGGGATTAGCTCCCCCTCGCGGGATTGCAACCCTTTGTACCGCCCATTGTAGCACGTGTGTAGCCCTGGGCATAAAGGCCATGAGGACTTGACGTCGTCCCCACCTTCCTCCCCGTTAACCGAGGCAGTTTCCTTAGAGTGCCCAACTCAATGATGGCAACTAAGGATGAGGGTTGCGCTCGTTGCGGGACTTAACCCAACATCTCACGACACGAGCTGACGACAGCCATGCAGCACCTGTGCTGGCTCCCTCTTGCGAGGGTCGTCCCCCTTTCGGGTTCC